>Ga0182024_10001651_pt1 | contig 56690 bp, 48 predicted proteins | sample P32metaG_FD_120480 | JGI IMG/M metagenome (GOLD analysis project Ga0182024, IMG submission 120480) | Permafrost microbial communities from Stordalen Mire, Sweden - P3-2 metaG (Illumina Assembly) | ecosystem: Environmental > Terrestrial > Soil > Wetlands > Permafrost | place: Sweden: Stordalen...
GAGATCGGCGAGGTTTTCGGTGGGAGTCGTGTCGGCGCAGATGATGGATTCGTGATCGAAGCCGATGCGGTGGACGGGCTCGCCCTGGGGCTCGGGGTCTTTGAGGCGGGCGGGGCGAGGGAGGGTGAAGGCGGCGACCTGGGCGGCCCAGATAGTGGTGCGGGCGCGGGCGGGGTCGAGCTTGTTGGAGAGGAGGCCGTGGGCGACCTGGGTCATGAGGAGCTGGATGGAAGCCGCGTCTTCGAGGAGGGGGATGGAGAGGTGGCCGGGATCGGCGAGGGCGGGAAAGCGGTGGTGGTAGTGGGAGTAGCAGAGGTGGAGGCCGTGGAGGGCGATGCCGCGGCAGCGGCGGCCGTCGGTGCGGATGGCGCGGCACTGGAGTTTGGGGTGGTTACAGGTTGCAGGTTGCGGGTTACTGGTGACAGGTTGCGGGGCGGATTCGGGTTCGGGGGTGGTGTGGCCGGTGGGAGTTGGGGTGGTGGGAGAGGTGGACATTGTGGTTTCCTTTCGGCGGAGCGATCAGCGCTCAGCGTTCAGCGTTCAAAACACGACGTTTGGCGTTAGGGCAGCAATGAAAAAGCCTCGCGCTGGCGAGGCTTTTGCGGTTTCCGATTTGCAGGACTTACGGGGAACTTCTTTTTATTACCCCCTATTATCAGAATACCAAGTCCAGCTTAAAAACCGGCCAAATATCTTTGAGGGTATAAGGGTGTAAGTCGAGATAAGTCAGGGGTCATTACTTTGGTTTTTGGCGTCGCCTCTTGACAATTTTTCCACATTCCCGGGTTTGAGGGGGAAAGCGAACTCCTGGCAGATTTGTGGAATAAGCCGGCTGGGCCGGTTTAGACGGATGCGTCGAAGAAACGGAGGCGTGCGCGGAGGACGTCGAGGGTTTGTTGAAGCGCTGTCTGTTCGCCGAGGGTCAGGCTGAGGGTCCGGCGGCGCCTCACCAGGTCAATACAGCTTTGGCGGGCATTGGCGATCGTCTCCCTGACAATTTCCCGGCTGCCGCGAACGTCCTCGAACTCGGTGAGGGCGAGAGCGCGATCCGCATCGGCCAGCAGACCCTCGACCGCCGTCCGGTTCCGGTCATCGTCCAGCATAGGGTCTCGAGAAAGAACAGCGGCCGTTGGGGGTTGGGCAGGAAGATAGTGAACGGTCGTCATCTTAGATAGGATGACTAAGGATCGGCGGGAAGGATGTGATCTCCGTCACAAAGCAACGCCGCCATTCGGATTCGGCGGCGTTGCGTCTGGGGAACGGTATTTCCAAGAGTACGTGGGATGAGGGAGCATAGCCCCGCTGGGGATGGGTCGTCAATGGGCCGGCAGTGTCCCTATTTCAAATCCAGAGCCCGAGAATCGGCGCGTCAGTCTGGATGAGGCCAAAAGTGGGACCGGTGTGGACGATAGTGGTATGCTCGCGGCTCCTCTTATAGGTTCACGATTGACTTATATAGTGAGTTCGAGATTGACGGACAGGGCCTTTACATAGCCACGCCGCTTTCTCGAGCCGGAGTACTGCAGCACTTATGAAGCGTTATTGGCAAATCCCGGGTATACCCAGCGCGGTCATCGCCGTCCTGGCAACCCTTCTGGGAGTGCTGGTGACGGTGCGCTTCGTCCCCGACAACCCGGCTCACCGAGCCTCTGGCGGCGTCGGCGTGGGAGCCATTCTCGCCGTCCTGCTGGTGGTCGTCGCTCTTGTCGCGCACAAGGCGCTCGCCGATCGGCGATTTCAGATGCAGCGGTCTTTGCTCGAAGGTTTCCTCGACCACATCCCAGACAACATCTTCTTTAAGGATCGCGCCAGCCGTTTCCTGCAGATCAGCCGGTCCATGGCCAATTACTTTGGACTTGCCGATCCGAGCGAGGCCGTCAACAAAACCGATGCCGACTTCTTCAGCGCAGAGCACGCGGATCGTGCTTTGGCCGACGAGCGCGAGATTCTCCACACAGGTCAGCCGCTCGCCGGCATGGAGGAAAAAGAAACCTGGCCGGACGGCCGTGAAAACTGGGTGCTGACGACTAAAGTTCCTCTCCACAACCACCGCGGCCAGGTCATCGGCACGATGGGCATATCCCGTGACATCACCGATCGCAAGCAGGCCGAATTCCGCATTCGCTACATGGCTCTGCATGACGGGCTCACCGGCCTTCCCAATCGGATCCTGCTCGAGGACCGCCTCACGCAATGCATTGCTCTTGCTGGTCGCAATCAAAGCCGCGTCGCCATCCTCATGCTCGACCTCGACCACTTCAAGAACGTGAACGATTCTCTCGGCCACCACGTCGGCGACCAGCTCCTGCAGGCCGTTTCTCAGCGCCTGCGCGAGTCCCTCCGCGAAAGCGACATCGTCGGCCGCCTCGGCGGAGATGAGTTCGTCATCGCCCTTCCGGCCGTTTGCAGCAACAGCGACGTCGAGTGCGTGGTTAGCAAGCTGCTGACTACGCTGGCAGAACCGTATCAAATCGATGGCCATGAACTGGTGAGCACCGGCAGCATCGGCATTTCCCAGTATCCTGTCGACGGAGAAAACGCCGAGCTCCTCATCCAGATCGCCGACACCGCCATGTATCAGGCGAAAAAGAATATGCGTGGTACGCATCTCTTCTTCACGCCGGAGTTCACCGAGGCAACCCGCTTGCAGCGGAAGCTGGAAAACGACCTCCGCCACGCCCTTCAACGAGGCGAATTCATTCTCCATTACCAACCGCTGGTTTCGACAAAACAGGGCAGCATCACCGGAATGGAAGCGCTGCTGCGCTGGCGCCACCCCGAACACGGGATCATTCCTCCGCTGCAGTTCATTCCGCAACTGGAGAAGCTGGACCTGATGGTGGAGGTGGGCCACTGGGCTCTCGAAACCGCCTGCCGGCAAAACGTCGAATGGCAGAAACAGGGACTCCCGCCGGTCCGCGTCGCCGTGAATCTCTCGCCCCAGCAGTTCTATCGCGACGACATCGTCGCCACCGTCGAGGGCGTCCTCCGTACGACCGGACTCGAGCCCAAATGGCTGGAGCTGGAACTCACCGAGAGCCTGACGCTCGACGACACTGAGGCCACCATCCAGATCATGAGCGACCTGAAAGGCCTCGGCGTCAGCCTCTCCCTCGACGACTTCGGAACCGGCTGGTCGTCACTGTCCTATTTGCGCCGCTTCCACCTGGACCGTATCAAGATCGACCGCTCGTTCCTCCGCGATATCGCTACCCAGCCGGCTGCCGAAGCTATCGTCCACACCATCATCACCCTCGGTCGCAATCTGGGCCTTACCTGCGTTGCCGAAGGCGTCGAAACGCGCCAGCAGCTGGATTACCTGCAGAAACAGAAGTGTGGCGAGATCCAGGGATTCTTCTACAGTCCTGCCCTCCCTGCGGGCGAATGCGAAACTCTGCTGCGTTCGATGCAGTTGGGTATTCCCTGGTCCCCGGCCGCTCTCTCCGAGGGCAGCAGCCAGCCGGAGCCATCCGAGGAAGTGGCCCTGATCCACTGCTGAGCGCGCTTCCCGCTCCCCAGAAAGCTCCGCTCAGGACGCGCGCATGTGTTGGCTCTCACGCAAAGCTGTCGTCCGGTGGATTCGTTGGAGATCTTGTTCCGAAAGCTCTCGGTGGCGTCACAGCAGGAAACTAATGTAGTTGCACCTTGAGGGGGATCCATGCCGGGGCATTTTCCCAACTGGCAACCTTGCCGTCTCTAAAATGAACCTTTGACGTTCCGTACTCATATGTGTTGTATGAAAAACCAGTTGGCGTCCCCTGAACCGCCAACACCTCGTCCCTCGTCGAGCCTATGGTGAAGTAGTGCATTCTTTCATCGACTGGATGACCTGGGCGGAGTTGCACGTTGAGATGGATCCATAGCGGGGCATCTTCCCAGCCAACGACCTTATCACCGACAAAGAAGACCTTTGAGCGACCGTACTCGAAAGTGTCAGGTGAATACGCCGTTGGAATCCCCTGCACGGCGAGGACTTCCTTCTTTGTTGAGCCGATGGTGAAGTACTCCGGAATTATTCCAGGCGAGGAGTTATCGCAGGGTTGCGAAGAGAGCAGCCTGAACGCCTCGATTATGGTACGCAGCTTCTCCTCAGCAGAAGCCTTTGCCTGATTGTCGCTTTCGAACAGATCCGGATGCCAGACCTTCACGAGCAGCCGATATGCCGTTTTGATCTCCTTATCCGTAGCGCCCTTCTCCAGGTTGAGAGCCTGCAGCGCTGCGCATTTTGCGCAGTCAGCGCTGTATTCGTCGATTTTTTTTCCGCATTCGCAAGGATCCATAAAACACCATGAATTAGCCGGGCGATTCGACGTCGAGCTAAGCTGCCGCGTTGAAACACCGCAGCAACTGCCATGTCGTTTGCCAGATGAGGCCGCTTTGTTCTGCGATCGCGAGGAAATTCGGCGGCAGGATCCGGCCAGGGTCAGGGTGTTGCCAGCGGGCCAGGATCTCGAAGCCGTAAAACCGACCGGAGCGAAGGTCGAGGAGGGGCTGGAAATAAGGAATTACAGCCTCATTCTCGATCGCCGACTGCACATCAGCGAGCTCTACGACCATGTCCCATTGTCGATGGCGGCCTCTGAGATCGCGTGTGATACACGTCACAAGTTGATTACAACTTATTAACTAGTAACTATTATATAACTAGCGATTAATCGCGCCATTTTGGGGGCGGGGCGGAATCGGTTGAGGCGCGGGCGGTCAACGCACCCTCTTCCGGGCCTCAGCAGCGAAACCCGGGGCACCCGGATTGTCGCCGGTTCCCTGCTCTACTGGCTGGCTTGCTGGACGGCGTGGTTCACGGTTTCGACGAAGGCTTGTGCTGGACCCTGCGGCGGCATCTGCACTTCGCCGGCGAGGATGGAGGTGAAGGGCACTTCACTTCCGTAGAGGGCTTTCGTCTTGCCGTGGTCCTGGTTCAGCTCCGCACCCTGCAGCGTTGCGCCGATATAGGCGCCCTTCGCGCTCGAGTAGCTGAGGATGGAGGCCTTCCATCCCGCCGAGCCCGAGGCTTCGCGGCCCACAGGGCCGGCTGCCGCATCGACGCCAGCGCCGACTTTGAAGTGGCCCGACTGGAGGGCCTGCATGCCGTGGTCGTCCATGACCATCATGACGTAGCCCTGCTCCTCGCCGCCGATCTGCGCGCCGAAGCTGGCACCGGAAAGCTGGAAGGGAGCGGGCGGGCTCCAGCGGCCGTCGCTGCGACGGCAGATGGCCACGCCATCGCCATGCTGGGCGCCGACGACGAATCCGCCCTTGATCATTTTGGGGATGACGGCGACGCATTTCGCGGCCTTGAGCACGGCGTCGGGAATGCCGGCGGTGGATTGCGGGCCGGTGAGTTGCTGCATGATCTGGCTCGCCTGGTCGAGCTCCGCGTCGGCCTTGCTCTGGGCCAGAGCGGGCATACTGGTGGCGGCCGCGAGCATCGCGGCGGCCCCTATTGCGATGGATTTCCTCATGACCTTGTCCTCTCTTTGGCTGGATGGGAATTTTCCGGGGGAGCCGATGGACTTCATTACGATACGCGCATCTCGGTGGGATGATAGTCGAGGCCGCGCGGATGCCGGGGTAAGACAGCCGGTAGCTGGGAGATGGGAGCCAGGAGCTGGTGGTTGCTCCGCGGAAGGCAAAGCTGCGGATCGTAGAATCGATTGCAGGCATGGAACAACGCATCAGCATTGTGACACTCGGGGTTGCGGACCTCGCGCGCAGCCGCAGATTCTACGAAAGCCTGGGGTGGCGCGCTTCCCGGTCCAGCTCGGCGGGCATCGCTTTTTTTCAGGCTGGCGGGATGATGCTGGCGCTCTATCCGCGCGCCGATCTTGCGAAGGATGCCAATATTGCTACGGAGGGCCAGGGCTTTCCCGGATTCAGCATTTCGTACAACGCACGCACGCGCAACGAGGTGAATGCGGTTCTGGCTGAGGCGGAGGTTGCCGGGGCGAAAATTCTGAAACCTGCGCAGGAGGCCTTCTGGGGAGGGTATTCGGGGTACTTCGCCGATCCGGACAACTTTGCGTGGGAGGTTGCGTGGAATCCTTCGTTCCCGATTGCGGAGGATGGGAGTATTCATCTGCCGGAGTGAAGGGCAGCCGGTAGCCGGGAGCTCGGAGCCGGTAGCTGTACTCTGCTGCTATGCATATTGGGATTGTTGCCTGCTCGGCGGAAGGAGCCGCTCTCTGCTATCGGACCATTGCGCATGAAGGGGCGCAGCGGATGGGGCTCTACGCGCACCCACGGGTCACGATGGACTCGATTCCCTTCTCCGAATACATGGTGTATATCGACCGCGACGACTGGGCGGGGGTTGGGGAGCTGATGCTGCAGTCGGCGAAGACGCTCGCGGAGGCGGGCGCGGGGTTCCTGATTTGTCCGGACAACACGATTCACCAGGCGCTGCCGTTGATCGAAGCGCGGTCGCCGCGGCCGTGGCTGCACATTGCCGCGGTGGTGGCGGATGAGGCAGTTGGGCGCGGGTTTCATCGGATCGGTCTGCTGGGGACGAGATGGCTGGTTGCGGGTGAGGTTTATCCGCAGCAGCTGACGGCGCGCGGGCTTGAATATGTTCGGCCGAGCGACGCCGAACGCGAGGAGATCAATCGCATCATCATGGAGGAACTGGTGTGCGCGGTGTTCAAGCCGGAGGCTGTTGCGTATTTCCAGAAGACGATGGCGCGGATGAAGGGTGAGGGGTGCGACGCGGTGGTGCTGGGGTGCACGGAGATTCCGCTGACCATGCATGACGGGAACTCACCGCTGCCGGTGCTGGATTCGACGCGGCTGCTGGCGCGGGCGGCGGTGGAGAGGGCGGTCGGGAACAGCAGGGATCAGGGATTAGAGATTAGGGATTAGGGATTAGGAAACAGAGCACAGAGGACAGAGCACAGAGCACAGAGAGCTGTTACACCTCTGGGTTCAATTCCAAATCTTCAAAGCGGCGGAGTTTGTAAATGGCGATGGAGACGATCCAGGCGAGGGCGAAGATGGCGATGATGCAGTAGCCGAGGACGCCGAAGTTGGAGTTGAGGCGGACGATGAATCCCCAGAAGACGCCCTGGAGATGGAGCTGGCCGCCGAGGAGGCCGAGGGCCTCGATGCCTCCCACGACTAATGCAACCACGACTGATACCGATGTGATGGTGAGGTTGTAGTAGAGCTTGCGGATGGGCTTGATATAGGCCCAGCCGTAGGCGCCGAGCATGAGGATGTTGTCGGTCGTATCGATCAGCGACATGCCAGCGGCGAAGAGCACCGGGAAGACGGCGATCGACCAGAGCGGGAGGCCGCGGGAAGCTTCGGCGGCGGAGATGCCGAGGAGGCCGATTTCGGTGGCGGTGTCGAAGCCGAGTCCGAAGAGGACGCCGAGCGGATACATGTGCCAGCTGCGGCGGATCATGGCGAAAATGGGACGGAAGATGCGGGCGAGAAAGCCGCGATTGGCGAGGAGGAGGTCGAGGTCCTCGTCAACGTAAGGCTCGCCGCGGCGGACGCGGGTGAAGGTGGCGTAGACGGAGCGGAGGATGACGATGTTGACGATGGCGATGGCGAGGAGGAAGACGGCGGAGACCAGGGTCCCGATGACGCCACCGATGTTGCGGTAGTGGTCAATGTGCTGCTGGAGGCCGAGGGCGGCGGCGGCGATGAGGAGCGAGCCGAAGATGACGATGGTGGAGTGGCCGAGGGAGAACATGAATCCGACGGCGACGGGGCGCTTGCCCTCCTGCATGAGCTTGCGGGTGACGTTGTCGATCGCCGCAATGTGGTCGGCGTCGACGGCGTGGCGGAGGCCGAAGGAGTAGGCGAGGAAGGCGGTGCCGAGGAGGACGGGGAAGTGGTGAAAGGCAGCGACGGCCCAGAGCCATGCGGCGGCGTTGATGAGGATGAGGAGCGCGTAGATGCCGGCAACCTTGCCACGGACGTGGTCGGCGTGGTCGTTGAAGAGGTTGCGGAGGGCAGAGGGCATGGCGAGCTCGGGTCCGTCGGCGGGCGATTTCTTCGGGGGGGACCGAAGCTGGATCAATTCTAGACCGCGGGGGGGCGAGGGGCGTGTGATGGATGTCGCAGACGGTGGGGTAGTGGCGGGGTGCGGCGCAGGCGGCGGGCGGGGGTTCGCGGGCGATGCGGTGCGAGGGGGAATCGCAGGGCGGTATGTTGGATGGGGACGCGAGGGTTATGGGTCGAGAGCGGGCGGAGCAGATTCTGAGTTCGACGCAGTTGCGGCGGGAAATCAGCGCGCGGAATCTGGCTCGCGGCGAGGGCGAATATGAGGTTTCGTACGGAGAGTCGCAGAGCGTTATTTACCGGGAGGCTGACGGGGGGCACGGGAATTTTTTGGCGGCTTCGTGGGCGCGGATTCTGGCGAATCCGGAGTGGAAGCGGCGGCTGACGAAGAGCTACTCGGCGAGCCGGTATGTGCCGCGGGCCGGGGATCGGAAGCGGTACGAGCTGGAATGCGCGAGCAGTTCGGACGCGCTGCTGATGAATCTTTTTTGCTATCCAGGGCTGCTGCGGAGCGGGCGGTTTTGTGGGTTGCTGGGCGTGGAGACGGGGCTGCGGCCGGAGTTTGGGTTTCGGCCGGCGATTGCGCTGAAGAACGGGCGCAGCGACCGGACGGAGATCGATATGAAGCTGGGCGGCCTGCTGGTGGAGGCGAAGCTGACGGAGGGGGATTTTCAGCGCGCCCCGATGCGGCTGCTGACGCGGTATCGGGATCTGGAGGAGGTTTTCGCGGTTGAGCAGCTGCCGGCGGTTGAGGGAGGGGTGCGGTCGTATCAGCTGATCCGGTGCGTGCTGGCCGCGCATGCGTGCGGGGGATCGTTTGTGGTGCTGTGCGATCGGCGGCGGCCGGATCTGATCGATCGGTGGTTCGAGGTGATGCGGGCGGTGGCGGATGCGGCGCTGCGGACGCGGATGGGGTTGCTGACTTGGCAGGAGCTTGGGGCGGCGCTGCCGGGGAGGGTGCGCCGGTTTCTGCAGGAGAAATACGGGATCGGCGAGTGACGGGCGGGGTTGTGATGTTTTGGTGGAGCTAGTCGGGCTCGAACCGACGACCTCCTCGTTGCGAACGAGGCGCTCTCCCAGACTGAGCTATAGCCCCACACGGTGGGAAAGACTCTTTCGATTTTACGGTAGAGCGGGCCGGCACGCCAATGGAGCGGGCGATGGGGCTGCCAGCGAAATGCCGATTCGGGAAAGCGGCGCCCCGCAGGGGCCAAAGCCGGAACCATTTTGCGGCGGATACGGCACGGTTATGAAGCTGTGTCCGGGCGCCTGCAGCCAGCTTGCCCCAAAGCTAAGCGGGGGAGGGTGTTCCGTTTTGGTTCCTGGGCAGTACTGAGGAGTTGATGGGCGGAATTTGGTGGTAGGGGCAGCGCACGGTGTGAGCTTACGCTGCTTGCTGTGGGGTGAACCTGGCCGGGCGCAGCGGGGGTTTTTGGGTTTCGCAAGCTGTAAGAGTTAAGAGCCGTGCCCTTATCGTGCCCTCATACAGAACAAGAGCGTGGCGCTCACGCGCAATCCCGGGTCCAAAAATCGAGACCCGGGCCAGCCCGGGGTGTAGTTCCGTTTTGGTTTCCGGGCAGTACTGAGGAGTTGATGGGCGGAATTTAGTGGTAAGGCAGCGCACGCTGTTGAGCTTACGCTGCTTGCTGTGGGGTGAACCTGGCCGGGCGCAGCGGGGGGGCGATATTTTCCGGCAGGCTGTGAAGTCGCGCCCTGACGCTTGTCGCCAGTTCGCCGAAGCGGGGCGAGGGTGTTCCGTTTTGGTTCCTGGACGGTACTGAGGAGTTGATGGGCGGAATTTAGTGGTAGGGCCGCGCACGGTGTGAGCTTACGCTGCTTGCTGTGGGGTGAACCTGGCCGGGTGCGGCGGGGGGGCGCTATTTTCCGGCAGGCTGTGAAGTCGCGCCCTGACGCTTGTTGCCAGTTCGCCGAAGCGGGGCGAGGGGCGTTCCGTTTTGGTTCAGGGACAGTACTGAGGAGTCGGAGCCCTGAATATAGTTGTACCGCTAACACACGGTGTGAGGTTAAGCTTCTTGCTATTGGGTGAACCTGGTGGGGTGCAGCAGGGGCGTTACTTCTCAGCAGGCTGTGAAGTCGCGCCCCGACGCTTGTCGCCAGTTCGCCGAAGCGGGGGGCGTTCCGTTTTGGTTCAGAGACAGTACTGAGGAGTTGGAGCCCAAAATTTAGTTGTACGGGCGGCGCACAGTTTTAGCTTACGCTGCTTGCTGTGGGGTGAACCTGGCCGGGTGCAGCGGGGGGTTCGGGCCAGCCGGTGACCATGGAGTGCGCGCTGGCGCGGCTAACGGGGTTGGGGGACGGCGCTGGGGGCGGCGGTGAGGAGCGAGGCGCGCAGGGCGGGCAGTTGCAATGAGGGGACTTCGCCCTGAGCGAATTCGGCGGAGCCGCCGCCGCGGATCGCGATCCTTCCAGGAGCGATCGACGAAGCGCAGGCCGCCATCGATCTGGACTTCGACGGCAAAGACGGGAGGTGCCAGCCCGGGGTGTAGTTCCGTTTTGGTTTCCGGGCAGGTACTGAGGAGTTGGAGTCCGGAATTTAGTTGTACGGGCAGCGCACGGTTTAAGCTTACGCTGCTTGCTGTGGGGTGAACCTGGCCGGGGGAGCGGCGGTGTGGTGCGGGTTGTTTTTCTGCCAGATGTAACTCAGAGCGGGCTAACGGGGTTGGGGGACGGCGCTGGGGGCGGCGGTGAGGAGCGAGGCGCGCAGCGCGGGCAGCTGCAATGAGGGGACTTCGCCCTGTGCGAATTCAGCGGAGCCGCCGCCGCGGAGGCCGAGTTGGGAGAGCGCTTCTTTGAGGATGCGGCCGCAGTCGAAGTTGAGGTTGAGGGCTGCGCGCGAAGACGAAGGAAACCGGATCGGCCATCTCGGAGCAGAGGAAAATGACGGTGGAGGGCGCGGCGGAAGCGAGGCGGGAAGCGACGGGAGGTGCCAGCCCGGGGTGTAGTTCCGTTTTGGTTCCTGGACAGTACTGAGGAGTTGATGGGCGGAATTTAGTGGTAGGGCCGCGCACGGTTTGAGCTTACGCTGCTTGCTGTGGGGTGAACCTGGCCGGGGCAGCGGCGGTGGGGGGGGCGGGGTTGTTTTTCTGCCAGATGTAACTCAGAGCGGGCTAACGGGGTTGGGGGACGGCGCTGGGGGGTGGCGGTGAGGAGCGAGGCGCGCAGGGCGGGCAGCTGCAATGAGGGGACTTCGCCCTGAGCGAATTCAGCGGATCCGCCGCCGCGGAGGCCGAGTTGCGAGAGCGCTTCTTTGAGAATGCGGCCACAGTCGAAGTTGAGGTTGAGGGCTGCGCGCGAAGACGAAGGAAACCGGATCGGCCATCTCGGAGCAGAGGAAAATGATGGTGGAGGGCGCGGCGGAAGCGAGGCGGGAAGCGACGGGAGGTGCCAGCCCGGGGTGTAGTTCCGTTTTGGTTCCTGGACAGTACTGAGGAGTTGATGGGCGGAATTTAGGGGTAGGGGCAGCGCAGGGTTTAAGCTTACGCTGCTTGCTGTGGGGTGAACCTGGCCGGGGGAGCGGCGGTGGGGGGGGCGGGTTGTTTTTCCGCCAGATGTAGCTCAGAGCGGGCTAACGGGGTTGGGGGACGACGCTGCGGACCGCGGTGATGAGAGAGGCACGCAGGGCGGCGAGCTGCAATGAGGGAACTTCGCCCTGAGCGAATTCAGCGGAGCCGCCGCCGCGGAGGCCGAGCTGGGAGAGCGCTTCTTTGAGGATGCGGCCGCAGTCGAAGTTGAGGTTGAGGCTGCGCGCGAAGACGAAGGAAACCGGATCGGCCATCTCGGAGCAGAGGAAAATGATGGTGGAAGGCGCGGCGGAAGCGAGGCGGGAAGCGAGGAGCCGGATGTATTCGGGATCGCGATCTTTCCAGGAGCGATCGACGAAGCGCAGGCCGCCATCGATCTGGACTTCGACGGCGAGACGAGAGGCATGATAGTCGGCAAGCTCTTCGCGGAGGCGCTGGCGGTCTTTAGCGGCGGCTTTGGAGTCGGATTTGAGCCGCTCTACGGCGGCGGGAATGTCGGCGGGGCCGACGGAAAGGGCGGCGGTGGCCTGGCTGAGGATGGCGGCGTCAGCGCGGGCGGCATGGACGGCGCGCAGGCCGCAGACGAACTCGACGCGAAAGCCGCGGCTGACTTTTTCGGTTCCGCGCAGGAGGAGGGCGCCGATCTGGCCGGTGGAGCGGACGTGGGTTCCCCCGCAGGCATTGCGGTCGATGCCGGCAATTTCGATGATGCGAATGTCGCCGGGGCGCTCGGGGAGCTTGCGCAGGTCGCCGGAGGCGAGCATGGATTCAGCTTCGGCGCGGGAGACGTTGCGGGCGGAGACGCCGCGGTCCTGGGCGACGATTTCGTTGACGAGGTCCTCGACGTGTTCAAGGCGATGGGCGATGGGGCCGCTGGCGAGGTCGATGGTGGAGACGGTTTCGCCGAGGTGGAAGGAGACGGTGGGCGCGTTGAGCTCGCTGAGGAAGACGGCGGAGAGCAGGTGCTGGCCGCTGTGCTGCTGCATGTGGTCGAAGCGGAGGGGCCAGTCGATGTGGCCTTCGACTTTGGCGCCGAGGGAGAGCGGCTTGCGGACGTAGTGCCAAACCTGGCCGGATTCGTCTTCTTCGACGGAGTCGACGGGAATGTCGAGGGCTGCGCCCGAGGGGGAGACGGCGCGGAGGAGGCCCGTGTCATTGGGCTGGCCGCCGCTGGTGGGATAGAAGGCGGTGCGGTCGAGGGCGATTTGCCAGACGGATTCACCTCCGGAGCGGGAGAGCTCGCGGACGTCGGCGACGACGGCGGGGAAAGACTTCAGGAAAGAATCGGCGTAATAGAGCCGCTCGGCGACAGGCATTCTCTGACTCCTGGCCCGGCGATGAGGGAATTCGCCAGATCCAAAAAAGGGGGACGGCCGGGGGCAGTCCCGATTTAGTGTAGTGCGAGTGCATCCAACTGTCTCGAACTATTCGGATCAGACCTTTCTGACATGTTTGTCATCCTGACCTGGGTCATCTCGCTGGCCAGCATCGTGCTGATGCTGGTGCGGCCGCGCGGCATTCCGGAGTGGGTGTGGATCGGGGGCGGGGCGGTGGTGCTGGTAGCCGCCCGGCTGCTGCCGCTGGGCGGGGCGATGCATGCGATCCGCGAGGGCGTCGACGTTTACCTGTTTCTCGCCGGGATGATGATTCTGGCGGAGCTGGCGCGCGAGGAGGGGGTGTTCGACTGGGTCGCGGATATCGCGGTGCACCACGCGCGGGGCTCGGCGAGCCGGCTGTTCCTGTGGGTGTATCTGGTGGGGACGGTGGTGACGGCGCTGCTGTCAAACGACGCGACGGCGGTGGTGCTGACGCCGGCGGTGCTGGCGGCGGTGCGGCGGGCGAAGGTGGAACCGCGGCCGCATCTGCTGGCGTGCGCGCTGATTGCAAATGCGGCGAGCTTTCTGTTGCCGATCGCGAATCCGGCGAATCTTGTGGTCTACGGCGCGCATTTGCCGCCTCTGGGGACCTGGCTGCGGATGTTTCTGCTGCCGTCGGCGGCGTCGATTGTGGCGACGTTTGTTTGTTTGCGGCTGCTTTCGCGGCGGGCGCTTGCCGGGGTGGCTGCGCCGGTGGAGGAGGCGTATCGGCTGGACGCCGCGGGATGGATGGCGGTGGCGGGGATTGGGGTGGCGGTAGTGGCGCTGCTGGTGGCGTCAGGGTTGGGGATTCCGCTGGGCGCGCCGACGTGCGGGGCGGGGGTGGTGGCGCTGGTGCTGGTGGCGATCAAGGACCGGGGCGCGCCGAAGAATGCGGTGCGGAACGTGGCGTGGAGCGTGCTGCCGCTGGTGGCGGGGCTGTTCATGGTTGTGGAGGCGCTGAACCGGGCGGGGATGATGCGGCTGACGCGTCTGGGGTTGGCGTGGCTCACTTCGGCGCACGATGGCGTGGGGAAATTTGCGGGCGGGTTCGGGGTGGCGCTGCTGTCGAACCTGACAAACAATTTGCCGGCAGGCTTGGCGGCGGGAACGGCGCTGCGGCAGATGGGGCAGCACGGGCTGCTGGCGCATGCGGTGCTGCTCGGCGTGGATCTGGGGCCGAATTTGTCGGTGACGGGATCGCTGGCGACGATTCTGTGGCTGATCGCGCTGCGCAGGGAAGGTGCGGAGATTACGGGGTGGGAATTTTTGAAGGTTGGAGTGGTGGCGATGCCGGTGGCGTTGTTTCTCGCGCTTGCGGCGCTCGGCTGAAACGGCGACAGGCGGTCAGCGAGAGACATTTAACGAGACGCGTTTAGCAAGAAACGCTTTGCAAGGTGCGGTTAGCAAAAAGCTCATCTCGTACGCCTCTCGCTCGTTTTTCGCGGAGAGCCTTTCGCTAAACGTTCCTGGCTAAAAGTCGGTAGTGGGTCAGTTTGGGGGTTGATGTGACGAAAGCGGGGAGAAATGGTACCGCAATTGCGTGGGCACTCGTCTTAGCCCTATCGGTTATTAGTCTGGGCGCATACTCCCTTGTCGATCCAGTGCGCGCCAGAATTATCAATCTGCACGATTGAAATGGGAGGGCCAACCTTGTCTGGCCGATCAGTGATCTCCATTTCGACGAGGTGGCGTGCCGTTTTGGCGTCGTTAACGGGAAGGCCTCCGGGACCAGTAAGCAACGAGTTAATTTCATTGCTAATGGCGTCGGTTTGTCCCATCGAAATGATCAGGGCATGCTCCGCATCTCCGCAGGGGCTACCCCGACAGGACCGAATATTGATGTTGATCCGCACGGGATTGCCTTGCGCATCTTCAATCTTGGTGAAGTCAACCGCACTGATAGAGGCAACGCGATTTTCCATACCAACGAAGACCACGTTAAGAACTACCGCACTACTGCCACCCCAAAATTCCCGGTACACAGCTTCTGGAGCGTTCTGACGCCCCCAGCGCGCAGACTGAAGGAGCGGCCCTTTTATTGCTTCAGCGAATGCAGCCGCACGAAAAGCTATGGTTCCTGGTTTCCCCTTGAGGGCAATTTCATTGGCAGAGTAGCCGTCAACCCTGGTATCCAGTACCATCCCACTGCCAGCGAAGAAAACGTCTCCATTGAGTCGCTCAATCTTGCAAACCTTGATTGTCGGTCCTTGGGTGCCATACTTTGTCCTGCTATCGCCAGCGACCGTAATCTGCCGTTCCCTGCGTATCACGATCAATGTCGTCGAATGAACAGCAAGTGCGCACGAGATGGTTGCCATAAAAAGCCACGCTGTTCGCTGTGTTCTATTCCAAATGATCTTCCTGATGGCCCCAGCGAGATATTCGTTTTTGATCCAGCGCATTGAAGACCTATTTCCGGCTATCCTGGGGTGTGATCCAGAAGTGCTACCAATTCCTCAACTTCCCAGGCATGGTCCGTTGATCCCGCTTCCATCGCTGGCGTCACGCGCAAGGTCTGATGGACGCGGCAGAAGTTGTAATACATGAAATATACCGCTACTGCGTGGCCGTGATTATCCAACTTTTTCGAGAACGCATTTGTCAGCCGAGTGAAGCGCCGCATGGACATGCGCATGGTTAAATTGCTTCGCTCCACGTAGCTGGTCGAGACGTGTTTCGGGTCGGGATCGCCCTGCACGGTTTTCATATCGCAGCCGATGCAGCGTGCCGGAGAATAGCGCCGGTAGTCCTCTTCCGTGGGAGCGCCATAAATCTTGTGAAGCTGCGCGTAATCCACGTTGCTCCCGAATACCTCTTCAACCGCGTCAGGGTAGACCTTCAGGGCGTCCGTAGTGAGCTGTGGGCGACCAGTGATTCTTTCCGCGCAGTCCAGGATGAATGCGAAGGCGCTATCCCTGCCGCGATCACCTAGCAGGTACGAGACGACCAGTTTTGTATCGACGTCGATTCCCACCCACGTCCATGCATCCCCCCATCCCTGCGCCTTCTGTTCAAGCGTAACGTTCTTCTTTTTCGCTCCGACGAAGGCCCAGATTTCGTCGCATTGCAGGCGCTTCACCCGCACACCGCGAACGTTCCGATGGTGGTAGGCCGCGCACGCGCATCCCAGTTCCGCCAGCAGTTTCACCACGGTATTCTTCGCTGCTCCGGTGATCCGAACTGTGGAACGGATGCTGTTGCCTTCAACCAGGCACCGAATGACCGCCGCCCTCTTAGATTGATCTAGCCGATTTATACTGACCATTATGCTTGCACGCGCTTGCATTGTCAAGACAAATCATGTGACATTATAATAGGCGACTGTTTTGACAAATGTGCGTATTAATCTGTAGTTTCAATAACATACGTTTGACATACAGTGTGACATATATTACGCTATTCATTATGACACGGGAATACCAAAAAACGCATCCTTGGTTGAAGTTTTCAGTGGACTTCACCCGAGCGCTGCCTTCGTTCTGGGCGAAACTCGGGGAATGTCGATCAAAGTGTGAACACCTAGCTGGAGTGCCACTCAGACCGGACGTAGCAAAGCAATTGCACGCTGTTTATCTGGCGAAGGGCATCTGGGGCACCACCGCAATCGAAGGAAACACGCTCTCGGAGCAGGAGGTAAGGCAGCATATCGAGGGCAAGCTGGAAGTTCCGGCCAGTAAGGAATATCTGAAACAGGAAATTGACAACATCCTGCAAGAGTCGAACAGGATGCTGACGATGATCGCAGGCCAAATCTCGATTCCTTTATCGCCAGAGAGAATAAAACAAATAAATGCGGCAGCCCTAAAGGGACTGGCTCTTGAGGAAAGAGTGATCCCAGGGCGAATCAGAACATATTCGGTTGGGGTAATGACGTATCGTGGAGCGCCAGCCAAAGATTGCGAATATTTACTGGAGAAGCTCTGCGGCTGGCTAAACAGCGAGGAGTTTAATCCGCGTGATGGCTTGGATGCTGTGCACATGGCGATCCTGAAGGCTATGATCGCGCATCTGTATATCGAATGGATACACCCCTTTGGAGACGGAAATGGAAGAACAGGGAGACTCATAGAAGTGCAGATTCTGCTTAGCGCTGGCGTTCCGTCACCGGCAAGTCATCTCCTTAGCAACCACTACAACCTAACCAGGAGGGACTACCTGTTGCGCTTGAAAGCAGCGAGTGAGTCAGGAGGAGAAGTGCTCCCTTTCCTAACATATGCACTGGAGGGCTTTTTAGAGGGCCTGAGAGAGCAGATTGCGTATGTTCGGACACTGCAAATGGAAGTGATGTGGGTGAATTACGTTCACGACTATTTTCGTGGACAGGATGGCAGATCGGCGGAAAGACAAAAATGGGTTTTGCTGGACCTGTACGAAAAGGCAGAGGCAATAGCCATTTCCGAAATAGACAAACTCAGTCCGCGTCTCGCCAAAGCCTACGCCAATGTGAGTTTGCGCACGCTTATGAGGGACGTGGAATCGTTAGAGAAGGAAGAATTGATCACGCGGAAAGGGAAAAAGATCAGGGCCAACCAAGCCCTGATCGCTCAATTCCTTCCGATCTGTGCACATCATCCGCCGATGCCGGATGTCGGGGCCTAATCTTTCTTCCACCGCGCCTGAGCAGCCTTCTTAGCAATCGCCTTCCGCTTGGCTGGTGAGAGATTCCTTGCCCTCGCTGCGCCACCCTTAGCCCCGCCCAGCTTTCCGAGCGCGACGGCTGCGGGATTCTTCCCGGCGTCGGGATCAGGGAGCGGCGATCCATCCAGCCGCTCTCCGATGGCCCGTTCCACAATTCCCCTGGCGACGGTAGCGAAGTCGTGATCCTTGCTTGAGCGTGTAGGCATGTTCCCATCCTGCCATATCCTGCCCACTCCCGTCATCGCCCGCCGATTTCAAACTGAGACACTACCTAAAAGTCCCTTGCTAACAGCTTCTCGCTCATGGGGATTTATAATCGGCGCTGCCCGTTATGGAAAAAACCGACTGCATTCTGGAAGGGCGGCAGGTGCTCGAGATCAACGAGATCATGAGCATTTTGCCGCATCGTTATCCTTTTCTGCTGATCGACAGGGTCGTCGAGATTGAGCGGAAGACCCGGATCGTCTCGATCAAGAATGTGAGCATCAACGAGCCGTTTTTTCAGGGGCATTTTCCCGGGTTTCCGATCATGCCGGGGGCGCTGGTGGTGGAGGCGATTGCGCAGACGGGCGGGGTGCTGCTGATGCCGGAGGTGCCGGACCGGCACATGAAGCTGATGGTGTTTACAGGGATCGAGAGGGCGAGGTTCCGGCGGCCGGTGGTGCCGGGGGATCAGCTGCGGATCGAAGTCAAGGTGCTGAACTGGAAGCCGCGGGTGGCCCGGATGGAAGGGCGGGCGACGGTGGACGGCAAGCTGGCCTGCGAGGCGACGGTGATGTGCCAGCTGGTTCCGCGGCCGGACCAGGAGACGCAGGGCGTGGCGGCGGAAGTGGTGAGCGAGGAGTGAGCGTTCACCCCACCGCGATCGTTGCAGCCACGGCAGTCATTCCGGAATCGTGCACGGTGGGACCGTGGTGCACGGTGGGGCCGCAGGTGGCGCTGGGGGAAGAGTGCGAGCTGATTTCGCACGTGGTGCTGGACGGGCATCTGACGGCTGGGGCGAGGAATCGATTTTCGCCGTTCGCGTGCGTGGGGGTTGCTCCGCAGGATCTGAAATACCGGGGGGAACCGACCGGGGTTACGCTGGGCGACGACAACACGATCCGCGAGTGCGTGACGATCTCGCGCGGCACGGCGGGGGGCGGGGGCATGACGCGGTTGGGCAGCCACTGCCTGATCATGGCCTATGCGCACATCGGCCACGACAGCACGATCGGCGACCACTGCATCCTGGCGAATAATGCGACGCTGGCGGGACACGTGATTGTGGAGGACTACGTCACGGTGGGGGCGTTTTCGCCGATCCACCAGTTCTGCCGAGTCGGGCGCTACGCGTATATCGGGGGCGGGACGGTGGTGACGCAGGATGTGCTGCCCTACTCGCTGACGTCGGCGACGCGGGAGGGGCGCGCGTTCGGGATCAACAAAATTGGGCTGGAGCGGCGGGGGTTCGATCAGCCGCGGCTGCGGGCGCTGCATCACGCATTCCGGCTGCTGGTGTCGGGAAAGATGAACACGGCGCAGGCGGTGGAGAAGCTCAAGGCGGAGGGCGTCGCGTCAGAGGATGTGCGGTATCTGGTGGAATTCGTGGAGACGACGAAGCGGGGGTTTATTCGTTAGGTGAAGTGACTGGCTGGAAGGGGCCCGTGAGCGGATGTTTACCGCGGGCCCATGCGGATCTGTGGAAAACGAGAAAGGTTGCGGCCCTGGAGGTTACGGAGGTGTGTAACCCGGATCGACCAACGTAACCATCTGAAAAGTTAGGGGATAGATCGACCATCGGCATTTTGCGGGAATGAATGCCGCATGATGATGTAGTTAATGGCCCGGGCGGGGAGAATCTTCCACAGAAATTTCCACAGGCCGGCACGGGCCGAGTGAGTGGGAAGCTCAGGAGGGGTGCGGCGGCCTTTTTTACACCATCAAAAAGGCCGCCTGGAGGGTTTCCGCCGATCCTACTGGTGAGGCTGCGGGGTTTTGGTGGCGCCGGGCGTCGCGCGCGGAGCGGGAGCGGATGGAACGCTGACGGGCGCCGGAATTCCGGACTTGGTGTTGTAAGCGTCGACGACCACTTTGGTGATGTCGGACTGCGGCGAAGGCCACAACACACCGCTGTTCTGCTGGCTGGCGTCGAGGACCAGACCAAAGCCCTGCCCCTGAGCGTAGGTGACCATCACGTCAAAGACCTTTTGACCGACCTTCTGGAAGGTCTCCTGGCCATCCTGCTGCTCGCTAGCCTGGAGGTCCTGGGCGGAGCGCTGCAGGCTCTTGGTCTTGTCGTCGATGATGCGCATGCGATTCTGGCGATCCAGGTCGCTGACGTTAGGGCCGGCATCCTGCAGCTGCTTTTTCAGAGTCTCGATCTCCTGATTCTGAGTCTGGAGCTTCGACTCCTGAGGCTCATACTTCTTGCGGAGGTCGGCGACATCGCGCTGGAATTCATTGGTGGCGGTGACCGCGCCCTGAAACTGGATGACGGCAATTTTGGTGGCGCCGGTAATGGCGACCGGGGCGCTGGGGGCCGGATCCGACAACGCCGGAGTGGCGGGAGCAGCGGCCTGAGCAACGGCTGCGACGCCCATTCCGGACGCGAGCACGCAAACGAGTGACAACGAACGCATCATGGATTTCAAGAACTCCTTCGGTTTCCTGGGTGGCTTGGTCCGCATGCTCGCTCTCAAAAATCCTTTTCCTCAGTTACCGGAGCGGGTCCGGGCCCAGATTCTTGCCCGGGAATGCAAAGATGCGGACAGAGAGAATATCTCAGGAACTGGGCAAATTATAGGACCGGGGGGAGGAGCCGTCAAACGAATCTGCGCGGGCGGGGCGAGGTTTGCAGGGAGGACAGATCGCATAGGGCTTTGAAGCCCCGTTGCATTCACCACAGAGGGCACGGAGGTCGCAGAGAAAAGACCGTGAGGGCGGAAGCCTGGGGTGGAGCGCTCGTGCTGCTTTCAGGAAAAATTCTGGTGTAAGGAAAGCATCTCTCCGCGGCGAAAGCCGTACGATTTTGCCGCGGTTACGGCACGGCTAAAAGCCGTGCCCCTTCAAAACGGGAAGCCGCATTCGCTTTCGGATTTTTCCGGGACGGCTCCAACCCGGTCGTGCCAAAAGCGGGTAGGCCGGGGACCCCGGCTGAAAGCCGTACCGTGACAGGGTACACGGCTGGAAAGGAGAGCCTTGCGGTGCGAGGGGGCAGTTTCGTTTTGGGATGACGGACGGTACTGAGGGTTGAAGACCGGCAACGAATTGTACGGACGGGAGGTGGCAGGAGGGTCAAGCTTCTTGCTATGGGGTGAACCTGGCCGGGGCAGCGTTGGGGGTTGGGGGTTTTGGGGTTTGGGGGTTGAGGGTTTGGGGGTTGGGGTTTGGGGGTTTGGGGGTTTGGGGGTTGAGGGTTTGGGGGTTGAGGGTTTGGGGGTTGAGGGTTTGGGGGTTGAGGGTTGAGAGGGGGAGATCGTTATTCAAAGAATCAGATTTTTCGGCAGGCTGAAAGCCGTACCCCTTCAAAACGGAGACTTCATCAGAGATTCCCTGAAAGGGAACTCCGATTCAGCCATCGGGACGTTCGTCAGGGGTTGAAGCCCAATTCACGTTCAGATTTTTCGGCAGGGCTGAAGGAGGATGCGGAAAAAGGCAATGCGGCAGAGCAGAAACCGTACTTTCCCAAAACGACCGCGGACGGTACTTTCGACAGAAGCACAGGATCGAATCGCATTGACGAACGGGAGGCAGGAGCGTTTGCTACTTGCTGTGGGGTGAACCTGGCCGGGGGAGGGTTTTGGGGTTTCTTTTTTGGATCCCTGGAGGAGACTTCCTTAGAAGGTAGTGGCGACGGTGAGGCGGAAGGTCTTGCTGGGTTCGCGCAGGACGTAGAGGCCGTTGTAGAGCTGTTCGGCCACGGCGTAGGAGTAGTCGCCCGCGCCACCGGCCGGGAACATGCTGCGGGTGATGAGGTTCTGGCGGGAGAAAGTATCGAAGAGCTTGAGGGGATTGACGGCGTAGTAGACGCGGAAAGGCGCGTTGATGATGGGCATCATGATGTCGAGCTCGCCGCCGGCGGAATCGCGCGGGACGTAGTTGGTGCCGGGAATGGGGTTGATGGTGGGGCTGAACTTGATTTGCTGACCACCCTGGCAGGTACCGTTGACGTAGTTGGGGCAGCCGTAGAGGGGCGAATCGAGGGCGTCGATGCCTTCGGGACTCTGACGGAGCTGGCTGTCGCGGAGGGCGACGTCCATACCGAAGTCGTCGAAGATGTTAAAGCCGACGGTGCGCCCGTAGATGGGGATCATGTACTGGAAGTTGGCGGTGAAGCTGGTGTCGCCGCCGATGGTGGCAACGACGTAAACGGGGAGCGGGACCTCGATGGGTCCGAGGCTGGGGTTGGTGGGATCGCGGGGGACGATGGTGCCGTCGGGATTGGTGAGGGCAAACATCACGCGGGTGGGGACGAATCCGTAGGGGGTGACGGTGCGGACGTCGAAGCCACGAATATCGGCTTCGCCGCCGGCGGAGGGACGGTCAAAGGGCGGAGCGACGTCGCCGCTGAAACCGGTGATGTAGATGGCCTGCAGGCGCATGCCAAACGTGTTACGGCCAGCGGGATTGAACCAGAAGCCCTTCACAGGGGCGAAGCGCTTATATTCGACGACCGGGCGCACGTAGCGCACGCTGCCCCAAATGCCTGCGAACTGCACGGTGGCGGCGAGGGACTGGCCGGTGTGGGGCAGGTAGTTGCTGTTGACGTTGCTGGAGTTATAGCTGAACATCGCCGAGCTGGTGATGATGCCTCGAGGGCGTTCTGGCCCTGGATGCCGCTGCGGAAGGCGAGGGTCTGGAAGAGATTGCTGGAGGCCTGGCTGAAAGCGCGGACCGAGGAGCTGTCCCAGGAATAGGTGGCGCCGACGCGGGAAAAGCCGAAGAGGCTGAAATGGCGGAGCGGATAGCTGGCGGAGAGGGTGAAGCCCTTTGATCCCTGGTTGTAATTCTGCAGCAGGGAGGAGACGGCGGCGTTCTCGTTGGAGCCGCCGGAAAGGGAATAGCTTTTGGAGGCGTTGTAATCGGTCTTGCGGTCGAAGACCTGGAAGCCGACGTTGAGAGGCTTGTTGCGCAGGTAAGGCTCGTTGAAGGCGAAGAGCAAGTTGCGCGCAAGACTGCCGGCATTGGCCTGGACGCTGAGGGTTTCGCCGAGTCCGAGGAAGTTGTTGGTCTGATAGTTGAGGCCGAGGAAGGCGCCGGAGAGACCGCTGACGCCGCCGTTGAGTCCGATGGAGTTCTTGCCTTTTTCCTGGACCTTGAGGAGCAGATCGACGGTACCGGCTTCGGTGTTCTGGTGGGTTTCGGAGTCCTGTTCGACACGGAGAGGATTGAAATAGTCGAGCTGATTGAGACGCAGGAGGCTGAGCTCCCAGAGGTGGCTGTTGTAGACCTGGCCTTCCTGGAGAAGCAGCTCGCGGCGGATGACGAAGTCGCGGGTGACGGTGTTGCCCTGAAACTCGATCCGGGAGACGGTGAACTGCTTGCCTTCATCGATGTCGATATTCCAGGTGACGGAGTGCTTCACGTCGTCGAAGGTGGGGGTGGGCACGGGGCTGAAATTGATGTAGCCGTTCTGGCCGTAGGCCTTGTGGAGGTTCTCGAGGTCCTTCTGGAAAAGGGTCAGGTTGAAAATGGTGCCGTCTTTTTGCGTAAAGATGGAGCGCAGGGCTTTGACGTTAACGCCTGGCTTTACTCCGGTGAAGGTGATTCCGGCGAGACGATAGCGCTCGCCTTCCTCAATGTTCATGTGGATGTCAATGCGCTTGCCCTTGCGAGGGCGGAAGGTGAAGAAGGAGAGGCCGGATTCGTTGCGGATTTTGGTTTCGGGCGAGCCGGTGGGGCCGCCGCGGAGGTAGCCGCGGTCGCGATAGGCCTGACGGACGCGCTCGGTATCTTCGTCCAGCTTGCTGGCGTCATAGGTGCGGGCGAAGATGTTTTCCAGAATGAGGGAGTGAGGGACGCCGATGGGGCGCAGGTTGCGCATGGATTCGCGGAGAATCCGGGAGCTGACGTGCTGGTTGCCGGTGAAGGTGATCCTGCCGACCTTGACGGTGGGGCCTTCTTTGATGATGAAGTTGAGCTGGACGGAAGCCGGGGGAATGGCCTTGACCTCGGGGCGCACGATGGCGAACTGGTGACCGTGCTCGGCGAGCATTTCCTTGATGACGGTGACGGCGTGGGCGATGCGGGCGGGGTCGTACTGGCTTTCGACGGAAAGACCGACCTTCTCCTTCTTGAAGCGATCGAGAATGTCGGAATTGGTGATGGAGTTGTTGCCCTTGTAGGAGATGTCGCGAATGGTGGGCTTTTCACGGACGTAGACGTCGAGGATGACGCCCTGGGGCGTGTCCTCTTTCTCGATGCGGACGTCTTCGAAGTAGCCGGTGTTCCAGAGGGAGTTGAAGTCACGCTCGACGGTGAGGGGGTCGTAGGTATCGTTGACGTGGGAGAACATGCGCGCCTGGACGGTTTCCTTGGGAATGCGGCGGCTGCCGATGACGCGAATCTCGAGGATTTTCTGGCCGACGTCGCTGGAGGCGGCAGGCTGGGCGGCTTCCTGGGCGACGAGCGGCGCGGCCGGGAAGAGAGGGGCCAGGAAGAGAACCAACACCAGGGAGCGCCTCAGGAGCCGGCGCAGAATCCTGCATGGTACGTGCGGGGAGCCAGCGCTCCAGGAGATCACGGAAAAAATATGCACACCCTCACTGCTCAAAATCGGGCCGTTCGTTGGGAAAAGGCGATTATATCAGCGCGATTCGCGTGGGGGACGGGTTCGGTCGCAAGGGGAAAGCGGGTGACGGCTGGGGGAGCGGAGCGTGATCCCGGCGGAAACATCGATAGCAACATGATTGCACTCTCCCATCCCGGCCGAGCGTCAGCCTTACGTGAGGTCGGTGCTCTGTCCGACCTCGATAATGTAGCCGTCAGGATCGCGGATGCAGCAGCGAATCTCGCCGTACTTTTCCTTCGGCTCCGTTATGAACTCGGCTCCTCGATTTTTCCATAATGCATAGCACGCCTGAATATCGGCAACGCGGATATTCAGGAAGCTGCTGACCTTATCCGGGTCGGCGGGGACGCTGAGCGTCACCGACGGCTTGTCCGGGGTGGGCCCGCCCCCGAGGTTGACAATCAGCCAGGTATTCGCGATCTGAATGTGCCCAGACGCACCCTTGCTGTCGCCTCTGCTCAGAATGCGGCCGCCGAAGACCTTTTCATAAAAATCAGCTGATCGGTCGATGTCGGCGACGGTGATGAAATGTGTGACGGTGAACCCGTCGCGCGGGGGCATCGTATAGCTCTTTTGTTCGACTTGTACCGCGTTCATTGATGGCTCCAATTCCGATCAACGGTGCTCATCTGGTGATTCTGGTTCTTCCGTGTCGATACCCGCTGCCGACCGGGCCTGGCGAGGAAAGGCAAAACAACTGGGCGAAAGTATCGCGCGATACTTCGGCATCGCGATTTCCGGCGCCTTTCCAACCAGGGGCAACCCTCCATCCTGCGCGAGGAAACATTCGCATCAGCGGTTGATGCAGGTTATGGCTGCGGGAATCGGAAGCCATCCGGGCCGAGCGCTAACCGTACGTGAGATCGGTGCTCTGTCCGACCTCGATAATATAGCCGTCGGGATCGCGGATGTAGCAGCGCGTCTCGCCGTACTTGGGGATCGGCTCGGTGATGAAGTCGGCTCCTCGACTTTTCCATAATGCATAGCATGCCTGGATATCCGCAACGCGGAAATTCATAAAGCTGTTGATGTGATTGGGGTCGGGGACGCTGAGCGTTACCGTCGGCTTATCCGGGGTCGGCCCGCCTCCGACGTTCAGAATCATCCAGATATTCGCAAGCTGAAGGTACCCGGGCGCGTTGCCGTCACCCAGGCTCAGAATGCGCGCGCCGAAGACCTTTTCGTAGTAGTGAGCCGATCGGTTGATGTCGGCGACGGTGAGAAAATGCGCGATGCTGATCCCCTCTCGCGGGGGCATCTCATAGCTCTTCAGCCCGACTTGTACCGCGTTCATTGATGGCTCCTTTTGATGCGGTGCTCATTAGAAATACGGTGTCCCGAGTCCCGCTCCCATTCATAACATCGATTGACGCCAACCAGTGCAGCAGCGATTCCCAACTGGCTGGAACTCTCCCTGCTGGTCCAGGCGGTGGTTGATCCTCAGCAACCAGCGTTTCGGAGAGGCCAGGCATTCCATCGTCACCTGGCCTTCGAAGCGGAGTTTAGATCGCTTTTGGTGTGGACGCGGAAGCTTTGCGAACGTCAACGAGGACGGAATAGAAAACCGGGCCGCCGCCGATGTCGTTGAGGCGCTGCGAAGTGAGCAGATTGACGTTGTGGCCGCCGGCGGAGAGCTTATTCCAGTTGAGGCGGGCGGCGACGACGCCGAGGCGGACGCCGCCGTTGACGTGGGCGCGCAACGCTATGCTGCCGCGGTCGTTGAAGACATCGACGGTGTCGCCATCGGCGATGCCGCGGGAGGTCGCGTCGTCGGCGTGCATTTCAAGGACGCCGTTGAAAGCGGACTCCATGGCCCGATGACCGGGGAGATTGGGGAAGGTCGAGTTCATATAGTTGTCGCCCTTGCGCGGGAGAAACTCGAGCGGGTAGCGTTCATGCGCAGCGGTGTGGCGGGATTCGGGCGCGGGGCGGAAGGCGGGCAGCGGATCGACTCCCTGCGCGGCGAGGGTGGCCGAATAAAACTCGATGCGGCCACTCGGGGTTTCGAAAGGGCCTTCGGCGAAGGGAAGAAACGGCTGTTTGTCCTGGTCTTCTTCCAAGCGCAGCCGCTGCGAGCCGCCTGCGGCCTGAAGGGTCTCCGGGGTAATGCCGGCGAACCAGGGATGCTGCTGGTCCGGGTGGCTGGAGCGGAGAGCCTGAGCAATGAGGTCGTCGGGCGTGTCGCGGAAGCAGGGCTCGGTAAATCCCATGCGCTGGGCGAGCTGGGAGAAGAGCCAGACGTTGGGGCGGGCTTCGCCGAGGGGCTCGATGGCCTGTTCGGAGAGCTGCACGTAGTAGTGGCCGTAGGCGCCCTGGATGTCCTTGTGCTCGAAGAAGGTGGTCGCGGGCAGGACGACGTCGGCGTAGTCGGCGGTGTCAGTAAAGAACTGCTCGTGGACGACGGTGAAGAGGTCGGGGCGCGAGAGGCCGCGCAGGACGGATGCCTGGTCGGGCGCGATGGCGGCGGGATTGGAGTTGTAGACGAAGAGCGCGTGGACCCGGGGCCCGTCGTCTCTTTTGCTGCCGAGTTCAGTAAGCGCGCCGCCGAGGACGGACATGTTGACGACGCGGGCTTCGCGGCCGAGGGGGCTGGCCTCCATGAGGTCGGGGCGCTCGATGGTGGCTTTGTCCCAGCGGAAAGCGCCGCTGGTGGAGAGCTGGAGCCCGCCGCCGTAGTGTTTCCACGCGCCGGTGAGGGCGGGCAACATGGCGATGGCGCGCGTGGCTGCGCCGCCGTTGTCGCTGCGCTGCACGCCGTAGTTGAGGCGGATGACGGCGGGCGTGGTGGTGGCGTAGTCGCGGGCGAGGCGCTCGATGTCGGCGACGGAGATGCCGGTTAGCGAGGAGACGTAATCCGGAGGATATTCGGCGATGCGCTCGCGCAGCTGATCGAAACCGCAGGTCCAGCGGGCGACATAGTCCTGATCGAAGAGGCGGTCGCGCACGATGATGTGCATGAGGCCCAGGGCGAGAGCGGAGTCAGTGCCGGGGTTGATGGGGATGTGCCAATCCGCGGCGCGGGCGGTGCGGGTGGCGTAGGGATCGATGACGACGAGCTTTGCGCCGTTGCGGCGAGCTTCTTCAACGAAGGGCCAGAGGTGGATGTTATTGCCGTGGATATTGGCGGCCCAGGCGATGATGAGCTTCGCGTTGGGGAAGGCTTCAGGGTCGGTGCCGAGCTTGCGGCCGTAGACGGAGATCAGGGCCTGGCCGCCGGTCTCCGAGCAGATGGTGCGGTCGAGTTGCGATGCGCCGAGGCGATGGAAGAAGCGGCGATCCATGGAGCCGTAGCCGAGGACGCCGATGGTGCCGGCGTAGGAGTAGGGCAGGATGGATTCGGGGCCGTGGTCGCGGGCGATGGCGGCGAGGCGAGCGGCGATGGTGTCGAGGGCTTCGTCCCAGGAGATGCGCTCGAAAGATTCGGCTTCGCGGCCGTGGGGCAGCGAAGTTTTGGGAACGCCGGCGCGGCGGCGCATGGGATAGAGGAGACGGTCGGGCGAGTAGACGCGGTCGAGATACTTCGCTACTTTGCCGCAAAGAAAACCGCGGGTGACGGGATGCGAGGGGTCGCCGCGGAGGCGAGTGGCGCGGCCGGTTTCGTCGATGGTGATGAGGACCCCGCAGGAGTCGGGGCAGTCATGCGAGCAGACAGCATGGACGGTCCGGGGCATAGCGACAGGGTACAGCGTTCAGGGTGCAGGGTAGAAGGAAAAGCCGCCGATCGCCGTGACCGGTAGCGAGTGGGTTATAACGGCCTGCGACTGGCGTTCAGGGTCGGCTCCGGGCCGAACCGGCTAAGTCATAGACCTATTAGCAGAGAATGGGCCGCGTCCCGCTCACGCGGTAGCGGCCCTTTGACTCATGCGCCATCGGCATCGAACAGCCTGGTTTCAATCGCACTCCTTAGTAGGGCACCTGGGGATAATTGCCCGCCGGAGTGAAGTCGCAGATCACGTACCACCAGGGGTTCCCATCCATGAATGGGTTGCTGGTTCCCGGACACTGCTGCACAGCACAACCGACAGCGTTGGTGGTGCGCCACACATCCTGCGAGTAGTGCCCACACCCAAACGCCGTGTCGTTTGGAGTGCAATTACCACCAGTGCCAGGGTAGACGTAGTTATTGGCCTCGCTGTCCCAGCCCGCTGCCACGCTCTGCCCGGTAAAGGTTCCTTCCCCGAAATCCATGTTCTCGCCGCCATCCCGGTTCGGGTTGTGGGTGGCGCTGCACCCTGCCGCCCATCTCTGCGCAACTGTCGCGGCGCCCGGATCCCAGGCGAGCGGATTGAGCGCCCCCCCTGGCTCGGAAGACGGCGCCGGGTTTGGCGTTCCGGTGGAAGGTCCCCAGGGCGCACCAGTACCCGGGAAGGGCCCATTGATCCGTGCCGCGTTAACTCCGGAAAGAACGCCGCAAAGAATCTGGTTCGGGCAGCCATAGGGAGCTAACGTGGCTATTTGCCAGGCAGCGGCGGGGGTGGCAGGAGTTCCAGTGCTTCCAATCGTGGCCCCGTTCATGAGCCAGATATAGACCTGCCCGGTGGTGAGTTGCCGCCACAGGATGCCGGCTCTGCCGCTGCCATCGTAGTCGCCGACCCCCTGAATGCTCCAGCCATTGCCCACGACGGTAGAGCAGCTATCGCCAGCACACATCACACTCTGCGGAGGACTGGCGCTGCCCGGGCTCCCGGTGCTCGAATACGCGGTGCCGTTCATGAACCAGATGAAGATCTGGCCGGTGGTGCTGTTCTGCCACAGAATGTCACTCTTGCCATTTCCATCGAAGTCGCCAATCCCCTGAATGCCCCAGTCCGGGGTGGGGCTGCCGGGGCTTCCCGTGCCCGCAACCGTGGTCCCGTGCATCAGCCAGACGTAGACCTGCCCGGTGGTGCTGTTTTGCCACAGGATATCGGCGTCGCCATCTCCATCGAAATCGCCAACGCCCACAATGTTCCATCCCGAGGAGACGTAACTGACGCTGCCGCCGCCATTCACCGTGGTCCCGTTCATGAACCAGATGTAGACCTGCCCGGTGGTGCTGTTTTGCCACAGGATATCGGCCTTGCCATCGTCATTGAAATCGCCAACGCCGGCAATATTCCAGTCCAGGGAGACGGTGCCGAGGCTCCCGCTGCTGGTAAACGTGGTGCCGTTCATCAGCCAGACGAAGACTTCGCCGGTGGTGCTGTTGCGCCACAGGACGTCACTCTTGCCGTCCCCGTCGAAATCGCCAACGCCCTGAATGACCCAGTCCGAGGTGGGAGCGCCGGGGCTCCCGCTGCTGGTAAACGTGGTCCCGTTCATGAGCCAGAAGTAGACCTGCTCGGTGCTGCTGTTCCGCCACAGAAGGTCACTCTTGCAATCGCCGTTGAAATCGCCCACCGCGGCAAACGACGCCGGATTCGGATTCGGATTCAGGTTTGAAGTCGTACAGGCCGCGGATGACTTTGCGGGCTGGAAGAGCAGAGCCAGAAGTACCAGACTGGCGAAACAACAAGGCAGGGCAAGCGCGAGCTTCATCTGCCGGCCGGCGTGACGCATTCTTTCCAGGTTCATTAAAACTCCTCATTTCGAACGGGCGTTGTTATCGGTGCAAGGTCCCGGTTGCTTCGTCGACAGGGTGAGTGTTTTTCTCAAACAGACCGCCTGTACGGAACACAAGCATAAGGAATTCACTTATCGAAAAGCCTGCGGGGCCTCTCCTTCGGTTTCGTGTGGCGAACCGCCGATTGGGTGAGCTTGAAATACCTGTTGCGGGGGATGCCGTAGCTCTACAGGAACTGACGGAGAGCTGTCAACGGGCAGGCGTTGAAAATCCTGGATCGATGCAGAGCCGTTCGACTCGCTCAGGCCAAGGTGTGGGGCGCCGGCTTGTCGGGAAACTTCCCGACGGCCGACAACACCCTCCGCAACCGGACATCGAGTGTAAGGTATGGGCGTGGCAGAAAAGCTCTCTACTGGCGTGGTCCATACCGTGCCGGCGGACTTACGAGAAGCCCTGGTTTCCGATTCAGCGGCGCGGGCAAAGTGGGAGGACATCACCCCGCTCGCGCGCAATGAATGGATCTGTTGGGTACTCTCCGTGAAGAAACCGGAGACCCGGCGGCAGCATGTGGAGAGGGTGTGCTCGGAGCTGAAGGAAGGAATGCGCAGGCCTTGTTGTTGGCCCGGTTGCCCTCATCGTGAAAGGAGCCCGAGGCGGAGCCTCAGGGGCTCGCTGACAGCGCTTTAGTGTTGTGTCCCGGAAGTGAACAGTGATCAGTGAACAGTGATCAGGAAGGACCGGGTGGAGCTTATCGAGCGGCCTTTGTCGGCAATTCTTCGCTGGCGGGAGCCGGGGCGGGTTGGGCGATGGGGGCGAGCGGGAGGGTGAAGAGGAAGGTCGCGCCGGCGCCGAGTTCGCTTTCGACGCGAATCGTGCCGCCGTGGGCGAGGACGATGTGCTTGACGATGGCGAGGCCGAGGCCGGTGCCGCCGGATTCGCGAGAGCGGGCTTTGTCGACGCGATAGAAGCGCTCGAAGATGCGGTTGAGATGTTCTTCGGCCATGCCGTTGCCGAAGTCCTGCACGTAGAATTCGACGGCGTCTTCGAGGGCGCGCGCGCCGACGACGACGCGGCGGCCCGAGGCTCCGTACTTCATGGCGTTTTCGATGAGGTTGCCGAAGACCTGGGTCATGGCATCGACGTCGGCGAGGACGAGGGTGTCGGTGGTCTCGCCGGGCTCGAGAGCGACGCCGGATTCGACGACCATGCCTGCCAGCAACTCGATGGCATCGTCGACGAGCGTGGAGGCGCGAACCGGCTGCAGGCGCGGCTTGTGCTCGCCGGATTCGACCTGGGCGAGGGCGAGGAGGTCTTCCGTGAGGCGATTCACGCGACGGGCGTTTTTGAGAATGATGGCCATGAACTCGCGGGCGTGATCGGTCAGATCCATCTCGTCTTCGAGGAGGGTTTCGACGTAGCCGGAGATGGAGGTGAGGGGGGTTCGCAGCTCGTGGGAGACGTTGGCGATGAAGTCGCGGCGGGTTTTCTCGGCGCGCTCGATTTCGGTGACGTCATGGAGGACGGCGACGGCTCCGCCATCGGGAGTGGGCGCGGCGCTGACTTCGAAGGCGCGGCCGGGGACGACGGAGATGGCGCGGCCGATACCGATGCGGCGCTCGCGGAGGGCGGCTTCGACGCAGCTGAGGATCTCCGGGTCGCGAATGCTGACGACCAAAGATCTGCCGGGGCGGACCGGCGCGATGCGCTGCATGACGGAATTCGACCAGCTGACCTGGCCGGCGGCGTTAACGGCGACGACGGCTTCCTGCATGGAGTCAAGGAGCGCGGCCAGTTCACGCTGCTTGTCATCGAGGGCACGGAAGGACTGCTCGAGGCGGCTGGCGGTAGCGTCGAGGGCGCGGGCAACTTCGCCGATTTCGTCGCTGCCATCCTGCTCGATGCGGGCGGTGAAGTCCCCGGAGGCGATGCGGCCGGAGAAATCGACGATGCGGCGCAGACGGCCGGCGATGCGATGCGCGAGCAGGGCGGAGGCGAGGATGGCCAGCACCAGGGAGATGAGGGAGGCGGTGAAAAGATCGCGGCGCAGGATGTGCAGCGCGGCGGCCTGCTGCACGGGGCCGAGCGAGGCAACGCGGGCTTCTTCGTGGAGGGAATGCGCGACGATGTTGCGGAAAGAAAAGTCCAGGACGGCCGTGGCGATGCACAGGACGAAGACAAAGGAGAGCAGCAATTTGGAGAAGACTCTGCCGGTCACGCGGGGATCCTGACTGCAGACATTATCGCGTGAAGGAGGATTTGGAGCACGCGGGGCGGCTCAGCGCTGATCGTCGGCGGAGGGGCCGTACATGCCGGGGATGGGGATATTGAGGAGGCGCAAATAGACGCCGAGCTGGGCGCGATGGTGGATGTGGTGATTCATGAAGACGCGGCGGAGGGCCATGACGCGCGGCAGCGAAGCGATGGTGCGGTCGCCCATTTTGAGGGACCAGATGACGGAGAGCTGATCATCGCGGAGGGTGAGGAGGGCGGCTCGGGCTTCGGCGGTGGTGGTTGAGAATTTTTCGAGAAGCTCGGCCGACGACGCGGCGAGATACGGCGGAGTTCCGGGCTGGCGGACGTAGGTTTCGGTGGTGACGATGGTGGCGCAGCGCGCGGGCAGCTCGGCGACGTGCGAGGCGAGACGGCCGAGGGTCATGGATTTTTCGTGCGGCTGCCAGGAAAAGCTGGCTTCGGGCACGCGCTCAAGGATCCGCTGGGTGCTGGGCATTTCCAGGTCAAATTCCTGCAGGAATAACTCCGGGATGGTCATGACTGCAAGCCTATGCCTTTCCATCCGGAGCGGTCGAATTCAGCTGGCGGCGCGTTCGCCGGTCTTGGGAATTTCGAAGCGGTAGCCTGCGCCGCGGACGGTCTTGAGATAGCGCGGATTCTCGGGATCGGTTTCGATCTTTTCGCGGATGCGGCGGACGTAGACGTCGACCGAACGCGGAGTGACGAAGCGCGCGTCGCCCCAGACGGCGTCAAGGAGATGATCGCGGCTGAAGACGCGGCCGGGATGGCGGGCGAGGTAGTCGAGGAGGCGGAATTCGGTGGCGGTGGTGGTGGTGAGATTGCCGCGCACGCGGAGCTGCATGGCGCTGGCGTCGATCTCGACGTCTTCAAAAGAGATGGCGGAAGGAGTGGTGGGTCGCTCGAAGCGGCGGAGGACGGCCTTGACGCGGGCCAGCAGCTCGCGGGGCGCGAAGGGCTTGGTGACGTAGTCGTCAGCGCCGAGCTCGAGGCCGAGGACGCGGTCGTTTTCTCCGGCACGCGCGGTGACAAAGATGATGGGGATGGCGCTGAGCGCGGGGTGATTGCGGAGGCGGCGGCAGACGTCGAGGCCGTCTCCACCTGGCACCATGATGTCGAGGAGGAAGAGGGCGGGGGCCTGGCGCTCGGCGTCGGGGATGAGGCTGGCGGGGGTGGGATAAATGCGGGCGGGAAAGCCTGCGGCTTCCAGGTGATGCTGGATCAGGCGCGCAATGTCCGCGTCATCCTCAAGCACAAAGACGGTCTGGCTCAAGCAGAGGGTCCTTTCCGCGGCACCGCGGAGGGTGGCGCGTTCCGCCCCCAGCCTAAACGGGGTTGGGCAAACAGAATGCAAAAGTTGTGTTAATTCGGATGGGCGGAAACGGGAGGAAGCGATACCGCGTGGATTTGCGGCGGGGGGTGGGACTGTTGGGCGGATTACGGCGGGCTGATCCTTCGGATCGTGGGGTTTAGGTGGTTTTCGGATGCTATCCACCGGAGCCGGTGGAGCGGATGGTTAGTGCGCGTGGCCGTGGTGGTGATGATGCGGCTCGGTTTCCTCGAGGGAAACGAGGCAGCCGTGCGCGACCTCGCAATCCACGTGCTCGAACTGCAGGGTGGTGTGGTGGATGCGGAATTGGTCGCGCAGGACGAGCTTGATGCGGTCGAGGATGAGGTTGCTCTCGGAGGGCGGGATGTCGGCGATGATGACGTGGCTGGCGAGGGCATGGGTGTTGGAGCCGAGGCTCCAGACATGGAGGTCGTGGACGTCCTCGACGCCCTCGATGGCGGCGAGGGTGGTGCGAATCTCGTTGAGGGAGATGCCGCGGGGCGTGCCTTCGAGCAGGATGTTGAGGGTTTCGCGCACGATGGCGATCGACGACCAGAGGATGAGCGCGGCGATGGCCAGGGAGAGCGCGGGGTCGATCCAGGTGCGTCCGGTGAGCAGGATGACGAGGCCGCCAACGATGACGGCGGCGGTGGACAGCGTGTCGCCGAGCATGTGGATGAAGACGCTGCGGATGTTGACGTCGTGACTGACGCGCCAGAGCATGGCAGCGATGAGGCCGTTCATGAGCACGCCGGCGGCGGCAACGAACATCATGATGCGGGGCTGGACGGGCGTGGGGTGGCTGATGCGGTGGACGGCTTCGAAAGCGATCCACGCGGCAATGACGATCAGGGTGAGCGCATTGAGAAAGGCGGCGAGAACGCCGGCGCGCTGGTAGCCGAAGGTCTTCTGATCAGTAGCGGGGCGGGTCTGAAACCAGACGGCGACGAAGGAGAGCACGATGGCCAGAGCGTCGGAGGCGTTGTGGCCGGCTTCAGAGACCAGGGCGAGAGAGTGGGCGCGCAGTCCGGCCAGGAGCGTGAGGACGACGTAGGCAATGGTGGCGATGAGGGAAAGGCGCAGCACCCGCTGCACGGCCGCGGTATTGGCGCCATGAACATGCATGCAGGTTCAGTTTATTCCAGGAGGGCGAGGGCACGGAGCACAGAGATCAGAGCCCACGCGACGGGAGACAGGAGACAGGAGACAGGAGAAGCGTTACTGCACGGGGGCGGAAGCCTGGGGCTTGCGCTGCTTCTGCACGGGGCGCGCAAGGACGGAGTCGGCGGTGGTGCGCAGGCCGCTCCAGTTTTCGGCGACGACGATGCTGTTTTCGGGGCGGTGGATGTCGTAGCGCACCGAACACGGGAAACTGAGGCGCAGCTCGGAGGGGTTCACGAAGTCGCGCAGGGCGGTAACTTCCTGGGAGCACTCGTAGACCACGCCGCCGATCTCATATTTGTAAAGGATGAAACGAATCTCGCGAGGGTGTTCGGGCTCGCCGGGGCTTTCGAGTTCGGTGATGTCGAGGATGGTGCCGTCCATGATGCGTCCGGTGCGGACGAGCTGCGCGCGACGCTCCCGCTCGATTTCTTCCGCGCTGGGACGGCGGCGCATGACCAGCCAGGTGGTCAACGCGCCAATGCAGACAACCGCAGCGGCAATCGACCCGTACACATGGGGATCGCGCAGTGAAAGGCCGAACATCCAGTGGCTCCGAAGAGGGCGGGGGGTTATGGTGCGCCGACACTTGCAGGATAGCTCAGATTGGCGGATTTGCGACCAGGGGCGAGCGGATTTGCCCCAAAGCGGTAACGTTTGGCTGCGCTATACTCGCTGGAGACATGGTGAAACGCAGGTTTTCAGGAACGGCCGCTTCGGGCGGTCGTTTTTCCTTCAGTGCGCGAGGTGGCGACGGCAGGGCCAAGAGCCGTGCCGGGGAGGCCCGGCTTGAGGCAGCGCGGAAGGTCAGGATCCGGTCGACGACGGTGATTTGCGTGCGGCGCGGCAGCGATGTGGTGATGGCGGCCGATGGGCAGGTCACGATGGGGGAGGCGGTCTTCAAGCACACGGCGAAGAAGATTCGGCGGCTGTATCAGGACAAGATTCTGGCGGGATTTGCGGGTTCGACGGCGGACGCGTTTTCGCTCTTCAGCCGCTTCGAGGGCAAGCTGGAGCAGTATGCCGGCAATCTGGGGCGGTCGGCGGTGGAGCTGGCGAAGGACTGGCGCACGGACAAGATGCTGCGGAGTCTGGAGGCGCTGCTGGTGGTGGCGGATCTGAGCCAGACGTTTTTGATCAGCGGGTCGGGGGACGTGATCGAGCCGGATGAGGGGATTGCGGCGATCGGGAGCGGCGGATCGTATGCGCTGGCGGCGGCGCGGGCGCTGATGGAGAACACGGAGCTTTCGGCGCGGGAGATTGCGGAGAAGGCGATGCGCATTGCCGGGCAAATCTGCATCTACACGAACGACAAGGTCACGATCGAAGAGCTGCACGCCTAGCCGGGAGCCGGGAGCCGGGAGCTGGGTGCCTGGGTCTGGTAGCGAGTAGCTGGGAGCGGGGAACAGAGCGAATTATGGCGATTTATTTACCAGGAACCGCGGAAGACCAGGAACTGTCGCTGGACGAGCTGACGCCGCGGGAGATTGTGAGCGAGCTGGACAAGTACGTGGTGGGGCAGAAGGCGGCGAAGCGCGCGGTGGCGATCGCGCTGCGCAACCGCATGCGGCGGCAAAAGCTGACGCCGGATCTCGCGGACGAGATCATGCCCAAGAACATCATCATGATCGGGCCGACGGGTGTGGGGAAAACCGAGATCGCGCGGCGGCTGGCGAAGCTGACGAACTCGCCGTTCCTGAAGATTGAGGCTTCAAAGTTCACGGAAGTGGGCTATGTGGGGCGCGACGTGGATTCCATCGTGCGCGACCTGGTGGAGATCGCCATCGATATGGTGCGCGAGGAGAAGCTGGAGGAGGTCGAGGACCGCGCGGAGATGAACGCGGAAGAGCGGCTGCTGGATGTTCTGTTGCCGGCTCCTGTACAGCCACCGGCCGGCGCGGCGCCAGGCGGGAATGGAACGATTATTGACGGAAATACGATCACGCTGCCGGCTCCAGGCGGGGCGGGCGACTCGCACCATCGCACGCGGGAGAAGCTGCGGCAGCAGTTCCGCGAAGGCAAGCTGGATGACCGGCAGGTGGAGATCGATGTGCGGGAGCGGAATTCGCCGTCGTTCGAGATCATCTCCAACCAGGGCGTGGAGGAGATGGACGTCAACCTGAAGGATATGCTGCCGAACATCTTTGGGCAGCGGACGCGCAAGCGGAAGATGAAGGTGTCGGACGCGTTTGAGTATCTGGTGCAGGAAGAAGAGGGCCGGCTGATCGATATGGATCAGGTGACGCGGCTGGCGGTGGAGCGCGTCGAGAGCTCGGGGATCGTCTTCCTGGACGAGATCGACAAGATTGCGGGACGCGAGGGCGGGCACGGGCCGGATGTTTCGCGCGAAGGCGTGCAGCGGGACATTCTGCCGATCGTGGAAGGGACGACGGTGAACACGCGCTACGGGATGGTGCGGACGGATTTCATCCTGTTCATCGCGGCGGGGGCGTTTCATGTTTCGAAGCCCAGCGATCTGATTCCGGAGCTGCAGGGGCGGTTTCCGATTCGCGTGGAGCTGCAGTCGCTGACGGTGGAAGATTTCGTGCGGATTCTGACAGAGCCGAAGTCATCGCTGGTGCGACAGTACACGGCGCTGCTGGAGACCGAGGGGCTGAAGCTGGAGTTCACGCCGGAGGCGATTGCCGAGATGGCGCAGTTCGCGTTTCGCGTGAACGAGGGCACGGAGAATATCGGGGCGCGGCGGCTGCATACGATTATGGAGAAGGTGCTGGACGAGATCAGTTTCTCTGCGCCGGACCTGACGCGCGCCCAGCCGAAGGGCGAGCAGAAGGATCAGGGAACGATGGTGGAGCTGGCCGCAGTGGGAGAGGGGACGAAGGCGCCGCTGCCGGTGATCGAGCGCGAAACGGCGAACGGGACGGAGAAGGTGATGGTGATCGATCCGGAATATGTGCGCCAGATGGTGGCGGACATCGTGAAGAACCAGGATCTGTCGCGGTACATTCTGTGAAGCAGCCAGCAGCCAGCAGCCAGCAGCCAGCAGCCAGCAGCCAGCAGCCAGCAGCCAGCAGCCAGCAGCCAGTAGCCAGTAGCTGGTAGCTGGCCCGGGAAACAGCCGCGCCGGCGCTCCCCTACAATCGGAACGATGTCGACGACCGTACGCTCGTTTTCAAAAATCAACCTGGGGTTGGCGATTGGGCCGTCGCGCGCGGATGGATTTCACGCGCTGACGACGTGCTATCAGACGCTGGCGGCGCATGATCTGGTGACGGTCGAGGCGCGACCAGCGGCTGAGACGACGATCCGGATCACGAGTAATGACGAGCGGGTTCCTGCGGATTCAAGCAACACGGCGTGGAAGATGGTGGAGCGGGCGCTGGTTGCACTGGGGGCGCAGGCCGAGGTTGCTATCCACATTGAGAAGCGACTGCCGGTGCAGGGTGGGATTGGGGCTGGATCGGCGAACGCGGTGGCGGCGCTGATCGGGCTGGAGCGGGAACTGGCGCGGGGCGGAGTAGAGGCTCTGGCGCAACCGGAACGATTGCGGATCGCGGCGGAAGTGGGATCCGACGTGCCGCTTTTTTTGGTGGGCGGGACGGTGCTGGGAGTGGGACGCGGCGAGGACGTATCGCCGCTGCGGGACATTCCGCCGACGGAGTGCGTGCTGGCGTTGCCGGAGGTAGGGGTTTCGACGCCGCAGGCGTATCGGGACTGGGACGCTCTACAGGGTACAGGGAACAGGGTACAGGGTACAGGTAGCAGCGAGCGGGGAGCAGGCGGTGGTGATGAGGCAGCAGTGAACGAATTGACCGGCTCTGCCAGCTCCGATAAACTAACTACGTTGAGTCGAGCTTTCGCCTTGGCGTTTTCGCCGAGGCCTCCGGGGGGAATGTCTGCCGGGGTTGGCGCGCACTCCTCCGGTGTCTCCGCAGTACGCGGGGGCCTGGCCGGGAATCCGGAGCAGAATCCGCTTCTCGCGCTTGTCCGAACCGGGATCGAAAACGACTTCGAAGAGGTCGTCTTCCGGCAGTATCCCTCACTCGGAAATATCAAGCGCATTCTTGCGGGCTCCGGCGAACCTGGGGAAGCAGCCGTTTACGCGGCGCTCTCGGGTTCGGGGTCGGCCCTGTTCGGGTTGTACGGAACCGCGGAGGCGGCGGCAGCGGCGGAGGCACGGCTCGGGGAAGCTGGGATTCGAACGCTGCGGACGGTGACGCTGGGGCGGGAAGAATACTGGCGGACGATGGTGGTGGGTTAGCGAGTCAGGTAAAAAGCGGTCGGCCAAGAAGCGGTTAGCGAAAGAGCGGTCAGCGGAAAAGCAGCAGGCGGGCAGGATCGATCGAAGTTTGAATTACTGGGCGATCGACTAATGGTAGGTCAAGTGCCTTTGGAGCACTTTGTCCAGGTTCGAATCCTGGTCGCCCAGCCAAAGTTTGTATAGGGCCCGGCAGCAATATCGCCGCGAAATGTGTAACAGGATGCCATGCAAACCAGCCTGGAGGATCTTGTGATGACGGACACGATCGAAGCAGTGGGAGTGGCCACGCTGAATCCGGCGGCGGCTCAGGACGGAAATGTAAAAGCGAAGCCGCAGGCGCGGCGTTCGCGGGTATCGAATGAGGACAGGCGATTCAAGGTTTTCTCCGGCACGGCCAATCGGCAGCTGGCGGAGGATATTTGCAAGCACATTGGCGTGACGCTGGGCGAGACCCGGATGACGCGCTTCGCCGATGGCGAGGTCTACTTCCAGTTGCTGGAGAACGTGCGCGGAGCGGATGTTTTTGTGGTGCAGCCGACTTGCTGGCCGGTCGACCAGCACATGATGGAGCTGCTGATCATGATCGATGCGCTGAAGCGCGCGTCGGCGGGAAGGATCACGGTGGTGGTTCCGTATTACGGATATGCGCGGCAGGACCGGAAGGATCGGCCGCGCGTGGCGATTTCGTCGAAGCTGGTGGCGGATCTGATGACGACGGCGGGGGCGCATCGGGCGCTGTTTATGGATCTGCACGCGGCGCAGATTCAAGGGTTTTTCAATATACCGGTCGATCATTTGTTTGCGAGCCCGGTGATGATCGGATACTTCCGGGAGCTGAATTTGCCGGATCTGACCGTGGTTTCGCCGGATGCAGGCGGCGTGGAGCGAGCGCGATTTATCGCGACCAAGCTGGGTGTACCGATGGCCATCGTCGATAAACGGCGGACGGACCTGAACGTGACGGAAGTGATGAACGTGATCGGCGATGTGAGGGGACGGACGTGCCTGATCGTCGATGACATTATCGACACGGGCGGGACGCTGGTGAAGACCGTGGATACGCTGCTGGAGAAAGGAGCGACGCGGGTGTATGCGGGCGCTTCGCATCCGGTGCTTTCGGGCGAGGCGGTAGAGCGGATTGCCAACTCGCGACTCGCGCAGCTGGTGGTTACGGATTCGATTCCGCTGCGCGATGAGGCGCAGGGGTTGAAGGAGTCGGGAAAGATCAAGGTGCTTTCGGTGGCGGGCCTGCTGGGCGCGGCCATTCTGAGCATTCATATGGAGACGAGCGTTAGCTCGTTGTTTAGTTAAAAACAGGGATTAGAGGTTAGGGATCAGGGATTAGAAAACAGGACGAGAAGCTGGGGCTTAAGGCTCCGTGAGACTGCAACATTAACCGCGAACGATCGGGAGATCGCGTCGCAAAGGGAGCGGGGAGAAAATCCCGTGCCCGAAGGAAGAGGACATGACTACTCAGGAAATCGTCAGCGCAGTGCCCCGCGAGGGCAAGTTCAACAAGAATGCAGCCCGGCGCGTGCGCGCGAAGGGCAAGGTGCCGGCCGTGGTGTATGGAGCGGCGGAGCCGGCCGTAGCGGTGGAAGTGGACCCGAAGCAGATCCAGCGGATCCTGCATTCTGAAACTGGGCACAACTCGATTTTCGATCTGGAAGTTTCGGGGTCGACGGCGAAGGTGATGATCGTGGACTGGCAGTACGAGCCGATCAAGGGCAAGCTGATCCACATCGACTTCAAGCGGATCGCGCTGGATAAGCCGATTCGGGTGGAGGTGCCGATCCAGCTGACGGGAGTAGCGGTGGGCGTGAAGACCGAGGGCGGCATCATGGACCAGATGCTGCGCGAGGTGGAGATCGAGTGCCTGCCTGGCGATATTCCGAACAGCATCGCAGTGGATGTTTCGGGCCTGACCTTTGGCAAGGTGCTGCGGGTGTCCGATCTTCCGCACACCGACAAGCTGCGCTTCATCACTTCCGAGGACAAGCCGGTTGCGCACGTGATTTCCATCAAGGAAGAGGTGGTTGTGGCGCCGGAGGCCGAGGCTGCAGCGGTGGCCGAGGCTCCTGCGGAGCCGGAAGTAGTGAAGAAGGGCAAGCAGGAGACCGCGGAAGGGGCTCCAGCGGCGGCTGCTCCAGTCGCGGAGAAGAGCGAAAAGGGCGGCAAGAAGTAAGTGTCCGGGGAGGGCGGCGCGTTTCTGGTGGTGGGCCTCGGGAATCCGGGGATCGAGTACCAGTTCACGCCGCACAATGCGGGTTTTTTGGCGATCGACCGCATCGCCGATGAGCACAACGCGGAGGTAGTGAACCGCCGCTGCCGCGCGCTCACAGCCAGGATTCAAATGGCGGGCCGGGAAGTGATCCTGGCGAAGCCGGAGACCTGGATGAATCTGAGCGGGCTTGCAGTGGAGGCGCTGGTGGACGAACTGGACACCGACCTGCCGGCAAACCTGCTGGTGGTGTACGACGAGCTGGATTTGCCACTGGGGAAGTTACGAATTCGGGAGCGTGGCAGCCCGGCGGGACATAACGGAGCGCGTTCGGTTTCAGGAGGTTTGGGAACGGACGAGTGGTGGCGGATCCGGATTGGGGTTGGGCCAGAGCCAGGAGTGCAACAGGAAGCCTTTCGTCGCGGCAAGGATTATTTGCTGACCCCGATGGGCAAGAGAGATTTGACGGCGATCGACCCAGTGCTGGATCGGGTAGCGCGCGCCGTGGAGATGGTGGTGGCGAAGGGAATTTCGGCCGCCATGAATGAGTTCAACCGCCGGGAGCCGGAAGATTCCGGGAACAGTCCGGCGGAGAAGTAAAGACGGACGGAAGCGAATTTGTTGCCGGGCCCGCGGGTTCGGAAGGAAGAGAAGCAGACGATGCAACGTTTCTATGAAGTGATGTTTATCGTGCGGCCCGATGTGGCCGACGAAGATGTGGACAAGCTGATTGCCGGTCTGGAGCAGACGGTGACGGGCGGCGGCGGCAAGATCCGCTCGACGGAGAAGCTGGGGAAGCGGAAGCTGGCGTACATGGTGCGGAAATTCAACGACGGCAACTATGTGCTGCTCACCATCGACGCCGACGGCGTGCTGATCGCGGAGCTGGAGCGGCGCCTGCGCGTTTCAGAGCCGGTGATCAAGTTCATCACGGTGCGGATGGATGAGGAGGAGAAGCGGCTCGCGAAGGTCCGGGCGATTCGCGCGACGAAGAAGAAGCTGAGCGCGATTCCGCCCGCTCCTCCGATTGCCGCGCCGGTTGAAGCTCCGGAAGCGGCACCGGCGCCTGCGGCACCGGCTGCCGAAACCGCGACACCGGCCAGCGCGTAACGCGTTCGGCACGATTTGGGGATTTCAGAGATTGGGCTGGCGCCGGTAGCGGCGGCTGGCCGGAGGAATGAATATGGCTGACGAAGCAACGACAACACACTCAAGGCCGGACACACCGGCTGGACGTCCATCCGGGCCAGGCGGGCGCGGCCCTGGTGGACCGGGAGGTCCCGGCGGGCGGAAATTTTTCCGTCGCAAGAAGGTCTGCAAGTTCTGCACGGAGAAGATTGACGCCATCTCGTATCGCGATGTGCGGCTGCTGCAGGGATTTGTGGCCGAGCGCGGCAAGATTGTGCCGCGGCGGCTGACCGGCGTGTGCACCACGCACCAGCGGCGACTGTCGAAAGCGATCAAGCAGGCGCGGAATATTGCTTTGCTGCCGTTTGCGGCGAGGTTCTAGGTAGCTAAAGGCCGGTTAGCTAAGAACCGGTTAGCTAAAAAAGCGGTCAGCGATCCGAAAGCGCCCCGCTGTTTTTCAGGAGATTGTGCGATGGAAGTGATTCTCAGAGAAGATGTCTCGAACCTCGGCAACCGGGGCGATGTGGTGAAGGTCGCCGATGGATATGGCCGCAATTTTCTTCTTCCGAAAAACCTGGCAATGGAAGCCACACCAGCCAACAAGGCGGTGATCGAGCAGATGAAGGCGGCGGCGGTGCGGCGTTCCGCGAAGGAGAAATCGGAGGCGGAGCAGCTGGTGGTTCAGCTAAATGCGGTCGCGCTGGTCTTCGAGCGCAAAGTGGGCGAAGAGGACCATATTTTCGGTTCGGTGACATCGTCAGACATCGCGCAGGGACTTGCTGCCAAGGGTTTCACCATCGACCGGCGCAAGGTGCAGCTGGACGAGCCGCTGAAGTCAACCGGGGAGTTTCACGTTCCTGTGAAGCTGCACCGCGAGGTGACGGCGCACATCAGCGTGACGGTGAAGGGCGAAGAAACGGCTGCGGACCAGGCCTGAGCGGGTGTTGCAGGGCCTGGCGACTGCGCGTGGCGGGACCATACGCGTGGGGTGAGAAGATAGGAGCGTAGCCGATTCCCGGTTCTCATCCATGCTAAAGGCCATTTCTTCGCACGTTTTTCTCGATCACAGGCTGCATCCTGGGCTGTTGGACGTTTTTGCCCGCGCGGGAGCGCAGGGCGTGGAGCTGTTTGCCGCGCGCCAGCACTTCGATTACGCCAGCCGGCCTCACATCCGCGAACTGGCGGAGTGGTTCCGCGCGAATTCCACTGAGGCATTCTCGATGCACGCGCCGCTCTATTCCGATGCGGAGATGGGGCGCGGCGGCTCGCCGGCGGTGAATGTCATCCATCCGGAGAAGAGCCGCCGCATCGACGCGATGGATGAGGTGAAGCGGGCGCTTGAGGTTGCCGAGCAGATTCCCTTCCGGTTCCTGATTCTTCACCTGGGCGAGCGCGAAGACACGTGGAGTCCGCGGGCGCTGGAGCATTCCATCAGCGCGCTCGAACATCTGCGCGCGTTTGCGAGTCCGCTGGGCGTGAAGCTGCTGGTGGAGAATCTGCAGGGTGACGTGGCGAGGCCCGATCATCTGGTAGAGATTCTTTCAGCGGGGCATTTCCGAGATATTGGCGTGTGCCTCGACGTGGGCCATGCGCATCTGGGCGAGGGTGTGGCGGCGGCGCTGTCGGAGCTGAACGCGCACATTCGCTCCACGCATCTGCACGACAACAAACGGGACAAGGACACACACCTGTGGCCGGGCGACGGAACAATCAACTGGGATGAGACGCTGAGCGGGCTGAAGGCGGCTCCGCAAACCCCGGCGGGCGTGCTGGAGATTCATTACACACTGGGGGATTCCGTCGAGGCGGTGGAAGAGAAGGCGAAGCGGGCGTTCGACAAGATGGATGCGGCCAGGGAGAAGTAGAGGCTGGGAAGGTCATGGCAGACGAAAGCGCGGAAATTGTAACGGCGACGGCGACAGAAGCTCCTCTTTCGACGATTGCTCATATCGGCGAGCACGAAGGGCAGACGGTGACGCTGCACGGGTGGCTTTACAACCTGCGCGAAAGCGGAAAGCTGCTGTTTCCCATCTTTCGCGACGGGAGTGGGACGATTCAGGGCATTGTGCCGAAGGCGGCGGTGACGGCGGAAACCTTCGAGACGGTTAAGGGGCTGACACAGGAGTCGTCGGTGGTGGTGACGGGCAAGGTGCGAGCCGATAAACGTGCGCCCGGCGGTTACGAATTGGATGTGGAGCACGTTGAGGTTGTGCAGCGAGTGCCGGAGGACGATCCATTTCCCATCTCGCTGAAGGAACACGGCACCGATTTTCTGATGGAGCATCGGCACCTGTGGGTGCGAACGCCGCGCCAGGCGGCAATTTTGCGGATTCGCGCGGAAATTATCAAGGCGGCACGGGATTATCTGGACGATAACGGATTTGTGCTGACCGATCCTCCGATTCTGACGCCCGCGGCCTGCGAGGGGACGAGCACGCTGTTTCCTGTGGACTATTTCGGGGATCAGGCGTATCTGACGCAGAGCGGGCAGCTGTACATCGAGAGCACGGCGCTGGCGCTGGGGAAGGTTTATTCGTTTGGGCCGACGTTTCGCGCGGAAAAATCGAAAACGCGGCGGCACCTGACGGAGTTCTGGATGGTCGAGCCGGAGTGGGCGTTTGCCACGCTGGACGATTTGATGGGCCTGGCGGAGAACTTCATCAGCTATATCGTGGGGCAGGTTCTGACGAAACGCGCGGCGGAACTGAAGACGATCAACCGCGACACGACGAAGCTGGGAGCGGTGCGGCCGCCGTTTCCGCGGCTGCGGTACGACGAAGCGGTGAAGATGCTCAACGACGCGCACGCGAAGGGTGAGCTGGAGCAGGCGTTCGAGTACGGGAACGATTTTGGGTCGCCGGATGAGACGTATATCTCGTCGCAATTCGACCGGCCGGTGATGGTGCATCGCTATCCCGCGGCGGTGAAGGCGTTTTACATGGAGCCGGATCCGGTGGATCCGAAGTATGCGCTGTGCGTGGATGTGCTGGCGCCGGAGGGCTACGGCGAGGTCATCGGCGGCTCACAGCGTATTCATTCGTACGAGCTGCTGAAGAAGCGGATCGAGGAGCACCAGTTGCCAATCGATGCCTTCAAGTGGTATCTCGATCTGCGACGGTACGGTTCGGTTCCGCATTCGGGGTTTGGCATGGGGATTGAGCGCGCAGTGGCATGGATCTGCGGGCTGGATCACGTGCGGGAGACGATTCCTTTTGCCCGGACGCTGAATCGCATCTACCCGTAATTCTTTTATGGCAAAACCGAGTGAGACATTTGTGCAGGCCGGATCGCCGGCCTCTGTGCTTTCGCCTGCGCCCGTGTATGGCGGCGTGCAGGCGCTGCCGCCGCGCAAGATCAAAGTGATTGGCGTGCCGCTGGACCTGGGCGCGTCGCGACGCGGTGTCGACATGGGACCGTCGGCGGTGCGCGTTGCCGGGCTTGAAGCGCGGCTGGAAGCGCTGGGGCACGAGGTGCTCGACAGCGGCAACATCAGCGTGGCGATCGCAGAGACGAAGTCGTCGGGGCACCAGAGCGCGCGGTATCTGAAGGAGATCACGGACACCTGCACGCGAGCGGCGGAGATGGTGCTGAAGTCGCTGACGGAGGGGATGACGCCGGTGATTCTGGGCGGGGATCATTCGGTGGCAGCGGGGAGCGTCGCCGGCGTTGCGGAGTTTTACCGGAAGCAGAACCAGAAGATCGGGTTGATCTGGATTGATGCGCATGCGGACATGAATACGCCGGAGAGCTCGCCGAGCGGGAACGTGCATGGCATGCCGTTCGCGGCGCTGGTGGGGCTGGAGCCGGAGCCGCTGGCGAAGATTCTGGGATTCGCGCCGAAGGTGCAGCCGGAGAACGCGGTGCTGATCGGGGTACGTGACATCGATCCGGCGGAGAAGGAGAACATCCGGCGCGCGGGGATCAGCGAGGTTTACACGATGCGCGACATTGACGAGCGCGGGATGCGCGCGGTGATGGAAGAGGCTCTGCGCGCGGCGGGACGGGGAACAGCGGGGTATCACGTGTCGCTTGATATGGACTGGATCGATCCGGAGGACGCGCCGGGGGTGGGAACGCCGGTGCGGGGCGGAGCGACGTATCGGGAGGCGCATCTGGCGATGGAGATCATCGCGGACCACGGCCGGATGTTGTCACTCGAGGTGGTCGAGGTGAATCCAGTGATCGACGAACACAACCGCACGGCGGATCTGGCGGTGGAGCTGATTTCGTCGGCGTTCGGGAAGAAGATTCTGTAACAGACAGCGCTACAATTCAGAGCCGGCAGACGGCGACGGTTTCATTACTGTAGGGGCAGTCCAGGCCGTCGACGCCGGGCGCCTGCACGATGATCCAGTTGACGCCGAATTGCTGTTGCAGGCGGAGAAAATCCTGCTTTTGAAAATGCTGCCAACCGGATGCGGCCTGGGCCTGCTGTTGCCAGAGCGGGGCGAGGTCGGGAACCTGGGTGGCGACAGCTGCGTCCTTGACGGCGTCTGCGAGCTCGCTGCGCTGGGCGATGGCGCGGAAGCTGTGATAATCCTCGCCGGGAAGCTGCATGTACCAGGGATCGAGGGCAAAGTACGCGTCGACCGGCGTGTTGGTGCGCACCCACGCGAAGGCGCGCAGCCACGGATTGTGGGAGGCGACTCCGGGAAGTTCGAGGTGCTCGGTTCCCGCGAAGAGCGAGCGCTGGGCGATGAACATGCCGAAGGCGAGGGGCAAAAAGAGCGCCACCCAGCGCCAGAGGTGGTTGCGGAGGATCTTTTCGCCGATCAGGCCGCCGCCGAGAAGCGCCATGAGGATGTAGACCAGGTGCAGGTAGCGCATGGGCTGCATGGGGGTGATGCGGACGAGAGCCGGGGTGAGGAGCACAACACACGCGATGGCGAGCTGGAATGCGGCGAAGAAGGCGGCGGCGCCGGCGAGTCCAGCCATGGCCGGGCGACCGGCGCGGCGGGCATAGCGGGCCATGAGCCAGAGGATCAAGATGGGGGCGATGGCGCCCAGCCACTCGTACCAGGTCCAGCGTGCGATGAAGTAGTAGTCGCGGGTGTTGAGGGCCTGCTTCCATGCGGCTGTAGGGCCCTCGAAGATCCAGGTGGGCACGATGCCGGCGGCGACAGTTACAGCGGCGGGCTGCTCGACGAGTGGGCGCGAACGCATGCCGGCAATCGAGAGCATGACGCAGTACGAGAGGCCGAAGACGCCCATGAGGGGATGGAGCACGATGGAGGCGGCGAGAAGGACGCCGGCGAGCAGGAAGCGCCGGTCGAGGACGAGAAGAATGGCCCAGAGGATGAGGACCGTGGCGATGGCGCGCGGGTGCAGATACTGATCGAAGATATAGAGCGCGGTGCCGGCGACGGGGAGGGTGAAGAGCACGCCGACCAGAGCAACGCCGGCCCATTGTCCGGCAGGGGAGGAAAAGCAGCGGCGGGCGAGGGCCCAGCACGCCCATAACAGGAGAAAGGCCGCAAGGCACTGGCCGAGCATCTCGGAGACGGAAACGGGGATGTGGGTGAGGCGGACCCACGCGGCCATGAGCCGGTCGAAGATGCTGGCCTGCATCTCCAGGGTGAAAAGGCGAAAATCGTGGGGGTAAAGGCCGGGGTGGAGGCGGCGCTGGATGGCGGACAGGTAGACCGCGTCATCTTCGACGCCGGGATGGTACCCCTCCACGAGTAGTGCTGCTGCGCTTATGAGTGACAGCAGGATTAGATTTTTGTACTGACCGCGGCTTTTCAAGGTCGTTTGGAATCACTCCAGGACAGCGTGGATTGCAAATCGAGCGCTCGGTTCTGGATCAAGGGCGAGGAACGGGCCAACCTGCTGCGCCCGGCATATGAAGTGATTGTAGAGGACGGAAGCTGGGACGGCATCGACGAGACGGTGGCGGAAACGGTCACGTTTGCGTGCCGCGAGGCTCTGGTTATCGGCTGCGAGCGCGGGCGATTTCGACCAGGTTGAGGTTTGCAGTCTTGCGGCCCAGTGCCGCACGCACCGACTCCAGCACCCTCTCCGGAGTGATCATGCGCATGCAGACAGGATCGGTGCAGGCGGAATTCTTCTGGTTGGCGGCGGTGACGCACGGTGAGCAGGCAAGTTCCGCGGTGATCGATTCGGTATTCCCGAGGCTCCCATAAAGCCGCGGAGTTTCGGGGCCGAACAGGACGATGGAGCGAATGGGTGTGATGGCCGAGAAGTGGGCGGGGCCGCTGTCATTCGTCACAAGCACGGAGGAAATGTTGTAGAGAGCGGTGATGGCCGTAAGCGAGTGCATCCCGGCAAAACTGCGAAAGCGGGGATGATCGACCTCCTCCGCCATTTGGCGGGCTTCTTCACGCTCGCGGGCAGAGCCGGTGATGAGCACGAGCACATCGTCCCACTCCTGCACGACCATGCTGGCCAGAGCCGTGAAGCTGTCTTGTTCCCAACGCCGCTGTGGCAGCAGCTCAGAGCTGTTGGGATTGATGAGCACGATGCGGTGGTAGTCCGGCTGGTAGTCCGGATAGACCTGCCACACCAGGCTGCGCATCTGCTCTTTGGCCTCTTCGGAAACGGGCTGGATGGGGATCCGAATCTCGTCATCGGAGACCCAGGTTTTGGAATAGGGGACCTGGGGCGTGGGAGCCAGGAGCGCATTCACCAGACAAATAAAGTTCTTCGCCATGTGAATGTGGCCGTTGTAGCTGACGCGGTGAGTCAGCATTTCGCCGCGATACAACCCCTCGGCGTGGAACTTGTGGAACCCGACTCGACGACGCGCACCAGACAATCCTGTGAGCAGGCCGGAGTAGCGGGAAAAGAGTTCGAGGTCCACGACGGTGTCAATCTTCGCCTTACGCACCCAGCGCAGGAAGCGCAGCGAATCGACGGCGAGGGCGATGGGGCTGGTTTCGCGAATAGTGATGATATTGGCCTCAGGAACGGTGGGCAGCAGGCGCAGGCTTTCGGCATTCCGTTCGAAGATCAGGAAGAAAATTTCGGCGTCGAGGGCGTCCCTGGCCTTTTCCAGGGCCGGATTTGCAATCACGGTGCTTCCCATTTCCGAAAGCTCGACAAAGAGAATCCGTTGCGGCCTTTCGGGTCCGCTGGGCGTGCCGAGCAGGCGCACCAGCTGTGTACAGAGGAAGGACAGCGGTATGCCGATCCAGTAATCAATCGCCCGCATCGTTCGAAGTTTCATTCCATCAGCCCTTTTTGCTCACTTTTCGGGGACGAATCTGAATCTGTGAAACATGAGCCATTCCCGCAGGTGTGTGGTCTCTGCGGAAACGCTTATGGCAGAGGTATGCCTGCAGGTTCACGGCAATCCGGATTATAGTTCGCCGAGCCAGTTGAATCTTCAGAGACGGAGAAGCTGCGACCCGGAGATTGGTTGGCGGAGAAATTCGGTGATACCGAAAAAAGGCACGACCGAGGCCTGCCGCGGAACGGAAGTTGTGCGCGCCGCTCTGTAAGCAGCCCTGAAATGTTGGGCAGCCAGGGGCGCCTCATTGCGAAATTTCACTACGTTGTAAGACGCAGGGGCGGGTGAGTTAGTCTGCGTGCAGAGGGTTTTTATGTCTGCGCCGGTTTCCGATTCTGTCTCGTCTGCTTTTATCCATCCCTGGAATCCAGCCGGAACAGGCTCCGTCGATGCGTCAGGGCTGGAGGCGTGGGTCGAGGATCGTCTGCGCCGCCATCGGGAGGCGATTGAGCGGCTGACGGCCGCGGAGGGTCCGCGCACGATCGAGGGCACATTGCGCGCCTACGACGACGCGGTGGCCGAGCTTGCGGCGGTGGGATCGCTGACGGGGCTGGTGCACAGCGTGTATCCGGAGAAGGCGGTGCGGGATACGGCACAGGCACTGTTACAGAAAATCTCGCAGGCGGGCGTGGAGCTTTCGCTGAACCGGGATGTGTATCAGGCGCTGGACAAAATCGATGCGAGCGGGGTGGATGCGGCTACGAAGCATTATCTGGAGCGCACACTGCTGCAGTATCGCCTGGCCGGCGTGGATAAGGACGACGCGACGCGGGCGAGGATCAAGGAGCTGCAGGATCAGGCGACGCTGACCTCGCTGAGCTTTGGGCGCAATGTGCAGGAGGGCGGCAACACGGTCACGGTGGAGAATGCAGCGGAATTGGAAGGGCTGCCGGCGGATTTCCTGGAGGCGCACCAGCCGGGAGAAGACGGAACGATCACGCTGACCACAGATTTTCCGGATTATCTGCCAGTGCTGACGTTCGCACGGTCTTCGGATTTGCGGCGCCGGATGTTTCTCGCCTACAACACGCGCGCCTATCCTGCGAACCGGCAGCTGCTGTTGGATCTGTTGCGCATCCGGCAGGAGATTGCGACGATTCTGGGCTTCGCTCACTGGGCCGATCTGGCGACAGCGGATCAGATGATGGAGTCGGCCGCGAACATGCAGGCGTTTCTCGACGATCTGGATCACGCGAGCAAGGGCGGGGCGCAGAAGGAATACGCGATGATCCTCGAGTTTGCGCAGTCGCGGGAGCTGGGACTGAGCCAGATCGATGCCGCGAGCCGCGCGTACTGGGTGGAGCAGTACCGGCGGTCTGCGTTTGACTTCGATTCGCAGGCGGTGCGGCCGTATTTTCCGTATACGCGCGTCGAGCCGGGCGTGCTGGCGACCGCGGAGAAGCTGTTCCAGGTGAATTTCCGGCGGATTGAGAATCCGGATGTGTGGCATCCGTCGGTGAGCGCGTGGGAAGTTTGGGATGGGACGGAGCTCGCCGGGCGTTTTTATCTCGACATGCATCCGCGCGAGGGCAAGGACAAATGGTTTTCGGCGCATCCGCTGATTCCGGGCATTCGGGATCGGCAGCTGCCGGAAGCGGCGCTGATCTGCAATTTTCCCGAGCCGAAGGAAGGCAATCCGGGACTGCTGCAGTATTCCGACGTGGTGACGTTCTTTCATGAATTCGGGCACCTGATGCATGCGCTGCTGGGCGGACGGCAGGCGTGGGCCGGGATCAGCGGGATCGCCACGGAAGGCGATTTTGTCGAAGTGCCGTCGCAAATGCTGGAGGAATTCTTCCGCGATCCCCGGCTGCTGGCGAGCTTTGCGCTGCACTACGAGACGGACAAGCCGATCCCGGCAGAGTTGGTGCTGCGCATGAATCGCGCGGGTGCGTTTGGGCGGGCAGACTGGGTGCGGAGCCAGCTTTTCTACACCACATATTCGCTGGAGACGCACAGGCTGGATCCGGCGACGCTCGATCCGGACGCGCTGTTCCGCAGGCTGTATGAGCGGTTCCTGCCGTACGAGTGGATCGATGGCAATCGCATGTATGCGAGCTTCACCCACCTGACCGGGTACTCGTCGAACTACTATACGTATCTCTACGACAAGGTGATCGCGCTGGATTTCTTTGCGCAGTTTCCGCGGCATGCGCTGTTGGATTCTCCGGCGGCGATGCGGTATCGCAGGACGGTGCTGGAGCCGGGCGGGTCGATGCCGGGCAAGGAAATTGTGCAGCGATTCCTGGGACGGAGCCAGTCGAGCGAGGCGTTCACGGAGTGGATCGGCGAGGAGTTCCAGGCGATGAGCGCTGCAACCGCATGAGCCGACCGGACGCGCGTCGGAGCCGGTTCGCAACCGATCAGATAAGCTGAATCGCGGAACAAGGTGGAGTGTGTTGATGGCGCGAAGAACGTGGTTGCTGGCGCTGTTGTTCGTTGGTCTGCTCGGTGGTGCGCAGGCCCAGCAGGCGGTTATCACCGTCGATCACGGGCCGAATGCGGAGGCGCAGCAGAGTAAGCATTACGTGGTTCTGGTTTCGCTCGATGGGTTCCGCTACGACTACGCGAAGAAGTATGGAGCGAAGCATTTGCTGGGCATCGCGGCGCGGGGCGCCAGCGTGCCGGAGGGGATGATTCCGGCGTATCCATCGCTGACGTTTCCGAACCATTACACGCTGGTGACGGGACTGTATCCCGAGCATCACGGCATTGTTGGGAATTCGTTTTACGATCCGGCGCGCAAGGAGCGGTATTCGTACACCGATCCTAAGACGAACGCGGACGGCTCCTGGTACGGCGGCACGCCGCTGTGGTCGCTGGCGGAGAAGCAAGGAATGCGCAGCGCTTGTTTCTTCTGGCCGGGTTCGGAAGCCGAAATTGCCGGCGAGCGACCGACGTATTATTTGCATTTCGACAATCAGTTTCCGGACGAGAAGCGCATCGATCAGGTGATCGCGTGGCTGAAGCTGCCGGCGGAACAGCGGCCGCACTTCATCACGCTGTACTACTCGAACGTCGACCACGCAGGTCATGAGTATGGTCCGGACGCGCCGCAGACCGCGGAGGCTGTGAAGCACGTCGACGAACTGATGGGAACGCTGGAAGAAGATCTGAAGGCGCTGCATCTGCCGGTGGATCTGGTCATTGTTTCGGATCATGGGATGGAGAAGATTCAGGGCGGCTGGATCGATCTGGATAAGTACGCGCCGCTCGGCGATCTGGTCACGGTGGGACAGTACCTGTATGCGCCAACGGAAGAGGCAGCGAACGCGGCGTATCAGAAGCTGAAGGCGGCGGATGCGGCGTTTATGGTTTATCGGCGGGCGAATGTGCCGGCGGAGCTGCACTTCAATGGCAATCCGCGCGAGGGTGATCCGATCATTGTTGCGCGCGGGCCGTATGCGATTCGGGCGCATGCGCCGCCGCCAGATCATGAGGACAAGGCGCCGACGGTGGGAAATCATGGGTTCGACCCCTTCATGATGCCGGATATGAAGGCGGTGTTTTATGCGGAGGGGCCGGACATTCGCGCGGGCGTGAAGCTGAAGTCTTTCGAGAACGTGAATGTGTATCCGCTGCTGGTGAAATTGCTCGGGCTGGATTCACCACCGGTGGATGGCAGTCTCGGCGTGCTGGCGGGCGTGTTGACGGCGCAGGCGGCTCAGTGATGCTGGGTGCTGAGCGGCGGCTCTGAAGATCAGCCGCTGAAGAAGCCCTGCGTGGATGGAGCCATCTGCGGTTCTCCACGGAGGAACGTCTCGATCACTTCGTGTTTCGCCGAAAGTACGGCGATATCGGCGGAGCGCCCGGGTGCGAGGATTCCGATTTCGGAGTCAAGTCCGGCCATGCGTGCGGGATTCCGCGTTGCCAGGGGAACGGTCGCGGTAAAGCCGGCGCCCGTGAACTCCGCAAAGTTGCGGACGGCGCGGTCCAGGGTGAGAGTGCTCCCGGCGAGCGTGTCTTCTCCGATGATGGCGCGGCCATTCTTTACGCGGACTTCGAGCTCGCCCAGCTGGTAGGTGCCATCGGGCATGCCGGTGCCTGCCATCGCATCGGTGATGAGCAGGGCGCGTTCCGGTCCCTTCGCCTTCCAGAAGAGGCGAACGATGGTGGGGTCGACGTGCAGGCTGTCGCAGATGATTTCGGCGAAGAGGTTGTCGTTGGTGAGCACTTCGCCGATCAGGCCTGCATCGCGGTGGTCGAAGCGGCGCATGGCGTTGAAGGTGTGGGTTGCGGTGACGGCTCCGGCGAGAACGCCGCGGCGAGCGGCCGCGGCATCGGCATCGCTGTGGCCGAGGCTCACGCGGACGCCAAGTTTCGTGGCCTGGACGATCGTCTCTTCGGCTCCGGGCAGTTCGGGAGCGATGGTCATGACGAGGATGTTGCCTTCGGAAGCCTGCCACATGCGGTCGAAAAGGTCGACGGACGGCGCGAGGAGCTGGCTTTCCGCGTGGGCTCCGCGCTTGTGCGGCGAGAGGAACGGACCTTCGAGATGGATGCCGACTGGACGAGCGCCATCGAGCGGCGCGTCCATGAGTTTGGCGAGGCCGCTGAGCGAGTGCAGAAGAGAATCGAGCGGCGCGGTGACAGTGGTCGCGCAGTAGGCGCCGACGCCGTGGCGGGCCAGGAAGGCGCCGATGTGGTTCAGTGCGGAGTCTGTCGCCTCCATGACGTCGTGACCGCCGGATCCGTGGATGTGCACGTCGAAGAGTGCGGGAATCAGGGTCGCGTCGAGCAACTCGACGTGCTGTCCGGCTGGCAGCTCGCTGTGGGGTCGCGAGGCGATGGTGGCGATGACGCCGTCTTCGATTACGACGATGGGGTGCTCGACGACGTGATCCGGCGTGAGGAGACGACTCGCTGTGAGGACCGTTCGCACAGAACAGAGTATAGCGAGCGCGTTAGTTTGGAGAATTTGGAGACGGGTTCGATGATGGAGCGGGAACGGCGACGCCAGGAGCCTTGCGCGAATGCGGCGCGATGCGGGCGCGTCCAGGACTGGATCGGCGCGTGGATCGGCCGCGCGAGCCCTGGCCTGCGGGAACGGGCGCAGTCGCTGGCGCGGCAGGATGAACCGCCGAGGCGGCTCCGATGCCGTTGCCGGGCAGAACCAGCACGGGTGGCGCGACAACCTGTCCGGGCTTGATCGTGCGGGAATGCACGACAGAGCCGGCGACGATGACGAATCCCAGAAGACATGCGGTGACCAGGCCGAGCGCGCGCGCTGGAACAGGATGCCGTCGTCCGAAGCGGGTAAGAGGCAAGAGCCGTGGTGGAGCGGCTTCCAGCTTGACGCGTTCGGAAGCCAGACGGGTAAGGATGCGGCCTTCGAGGCCCGCTGTGGGCGTGACTGCGCCTACGCTGCGAAGCGCGGCGTCAATGGTGGCGGTAGTGCGAGGATCGGCTCCGGAATCCATAGGGTTGTTCATCCTGTCGGCGGTCATCGCGTTATCCCTTCATTCTCGAGCAGAACAGCGAGCTCTTTGCGGGCGCGAAAGATGCGCGAGCGGATGGAAGATTCGGTCGTGCCGAGTGCGGCGGCAATTTCAGCGGTAGTCAGCTCGTCGACCGCGGAGAGAAGCAGCGCTTCGCGCTCGCGGGTTGGCAGACGGTCAATCAGACCGAGGATGCGGTTGCGCTCCTGCGACGAAATAGCCGAGTCGTCTGCGGGGCGATCGCTGGAAGGCAGGGCGCGCGCGTGGTCGGCGATGTCTTCGCCTTCGGGACGCGTTTTGGCGCGGCGTTTCTTGTCGAGGACGATGTTCCAGACGATGCGGACCAGCCAGACGCGATAATCGCGGATTTCGCCGAGGCGAGACTCGTGGCGGAGCACGCGCAGGAAGGTTTCCTGCACGGCGTCCTCGGCTTCGGCGGCGTTGCGCGTGACAGAAAAAGCGACGCGGTACAGCGCGGTCGAGTACTCGGCCACCAACGCGGCGATCGTCTGGGTCGTGCTCACAGTCGTTTGATGAGCAGGCGCGACCCAGGAGGCGAGCTGGCCTTCAAAGCAACTCATCCTTGTTGATCCTGGCTCCTTCCGCCGGGTTGATCCGGCTCGAGGAAAATACGTCTGCCCTAAAGACGGAGGATACGCTGTTTTCGCTCACGGTTTGGCAGGAGCCGAGGATCAGAAGGCGATGGGCCGGTTGATCCTGCGAAGTTCATCGTGGCGTCGGGACACATCCACAACTACGAGCGAGCCGAAGTGGATGGCGTGACGTATCTGGTTTCGGGCGGTGGCGGCGCGCATCCTTATGAAGTGGATCGGATGCCGCAGGACCAATACCAGGCGACCGACGTCCCCAATTTCCATTACATTGTGTTTCACCTCGACGGCAAGCAGCTGAAGGCGACGATGGTCCGGCTCGGGGTGCCGATTGCGACGCCATCCGAGTGGCAGGCACGCGACTCGTTCGTGATTCCGGCAAAATAAGGCATGCAGCGGCAGCGCTGGTTCGAGATTCACGACCAACCATGGTTTCCGGCGTTTCTCCGCGACCTGACAACCGAGGCGCTGGAGGCGGTGTGGAACTCGAATCGGACGTATGTGCCGGTTGCCGGGCGGCTGCGGGATGCGGTGCGTCGATCGGGCGCGAACCGCATCGTGGATCTGTGTTCGGGCGGCGGCGGACCGTGGACCGGGCTATTCGACGAGGTCGCCGACGGTGAGCCGATCACGCTGTGCATGACGGATTTCTATCCGAATGCACGCACGCTGTGCCGGACTGCTGGAGGCGCGGTGACGGCGTGGAAGAAATCCGTCGATGCGCGGCACGTACCGGCGGAACTGCGCGGGTTCCGGACGATCTTTTCCTCCTTTCATCACTTCGATCCCGAAGCAGCGCGAGCGATGCTGGCCGATGCGTTCGAGCAGCGGCAAGGGATCGGCATCTTCGAAGGCGCGACGCGCGGCGCGTGGACGATGCTTGCGGTGACGGCTGTTCCCTTCCTCGGATTTCGGGAAGCAGTTCGGGCACGACCGGTTCGCTGGGATCGCGTTCTTTGGAGCTGCGTGGTCCCGGTGGTTCCGGCGGTGCTGTGGATCGACGGGCTGCTGTCGTGTTTGCGGAGCTACTCGCTCGACGATTTGCGGGAGCTGACGGCTGGATTGTCGGCTCCGGATTACGAGTGGCAGATCGGCGACGAGCGTGGTGGACGGGTGCCGATCCGGTATTTGATTGGGACGCCGACGGGCAGGCGGTAGCCGGTAGCCCGCAGCGAGTAGCTGGAGCCTAGAGCCCGGAGCCTCCCCCCTCCCCCCCCTCCCCCC
>Ga0182024_10001652_pt1 | contig 56683 bp, 54 predicted proteins | sample P32metaG_FD_120480 | JGI IMG/M metagenome (GOLD analysis project Ga0182024, IMG submission 120480) | Permafrost microbial communities from Stordalen Mire, Sweden - P3-2 metaG (Illumina Assembly) | ecosystem: Environmental > Terrestrial > Soil > Wetlands > Permafrost | place: Sweden: Stordalen...
CTGAGAAAACTTCGCCTCGAGCCGCTGCAACGCCTCGACCAACTGTTCGCGCCGCACAGGTTTCAACGCGTACCCGAGCGCGCCCATCGCGAGAGCCTCTTGAGTGTAATCTGCAACGGAGACAATATGTACGGGGATATGACGCGTCTGCGGATTGCGTTTCAGCTGATCGAGAACGCCGAGCCCGGAATGATCTGGCAGGTTCAGGTCCAACAGGATTGCCTTGGGACGGTACAGCGAGGCTGCCGCCGTTCCGTCGCTTGCGCTGTGGGTCATCACGCACTGAAAATTCATCTCGCGCACCAAGTCTCGCAAGATGCCTGCAAAAGCAGGATCATCCTCTACGACGAGAATGAGAGGAGAATCGGGCGCCAGGCGCTCGCGGTCATCCTCGAGGGCAGGGGGCGCAAGAGCAGGGTGGCCCGCAGGCGCAGCCGCCACAGCGGGTACGCGGGGGTGTATGACCGATTCCGGCGCGTTCGCCGCGGCAGAACCGGCAGTGCGCGCGCTTGTGCCGTCGGCATGCACAATCGGTAAGGTCAACGTGAAGGAGCTGCCTTTACCGGCAGTGCTCTGAACGCTGATGTCCCCGCCAAGCAGGCGCGCCAAGTCCCGGGAAATGGTAAGACCGAGCCCCGTGCCGCCGTACTTACGGTGCGTACTCCCGTCCGCCTGGCGGAACGCCTCAAATATGATGCCCTGCTGGTGCGCGGAGATGCCGATGCCCGTATCGTGAACGGCAAACGACACGGTTTTGGCGGTTATGCGGGAAATTCGCAGTGAAACTTCGCCCTTCTCCGTGAACTTCAAGGCGTTCGAGAGCAGGTTCTTTAATATTTGGCTCAAGCGCTGCTGGTCCGTCTCAATCTGTTCCGGGATGTCCGACTCCACAACAGTACTGAAACGCAGTCCCTTCTGCTGTGCGACGGGCTGGAAGGCCTTGTCGATGTTATCGACTATCGTCGCAACAACTACCGGCCCGACCGCTAATTCAACTCTGCCCGCTTCAACTTTCGAGAGGTCCAGAATATCGTTGATTATTGCGAGCAGATCGTTGCCGGCAGAAGAGATAGTCTGGGCGAATTTTATCTGTTCGTCGGTGAGGTTGCCGCCCTTGTTGTCGGCAAGAATCTTGGCGAGGATAAGTGAGGAATTGAGCGGCGTGCGCAGCTCATGGCTCATGTTGGCCAGGAATTCGCTCTTGTATTGATTGGCTCGCTGCAGCTCGGTCGCCCGCTCTACCAGGACGACCTGTGCGCGGGAGAGCTCGTCCTTCTGATGTTCCAGAACCTGTGCCTGCTCCTCAAGTTGTGCATTGGTTTGCTCGAGCTCAGCCTGCTGAGCTTCTAGTTGCGATCGCGATTCTTTGAGCGCAACCGCCTGAACCTCCAATTCTTCATTGGTGACGCGCAATTCCTCCTGCTGGGTCTGCAGCGCTTCGCCTTGTCGCTGAGTTTCCGCGAGCAGATCCTCCAGGCGTGTGCGGTGTTTTGACGCTCGCACTGCGACTCCCAGGGAGTCGGAGATGCGGGCAAGCAAATCGAGATCCGCAGGCAGGAGCCGGCGAAAGAAGCCAAGCTCCACTACGGCATGGACTATTCCGTCGACACTCGCAGGTGCAGCTACTAATTCGAGGGGCTTGGCGCGACCGAGACTCGAGCCGATGTCGAGGTAGTCCGTGGGGACATCACGCACATGTAGAACACGGTTTACTTTCGCGGCTTGGCCCAGGCTGCCCTCACCAAGTTGCACTATCGCACTCTGCGTCCCCTCGGGAACGGCATATGCGGCGATGCGCCGCAACCGATTTTCGGATTCGACGACGAACACTGTTCCAATTTGCGCATGCAAGTAGTCGGCGAGGTATGCAAGAACATTCTCGCCCAGCGTCTCAAGGCGCTGTTCTCCCTGAATTCGGGCGCTCAGGCCCATCTGCCCAATGCGGATCCACGCTAGAGTCTGGCGCGCCCGGTAATCGCGCGATGTTCTCAGGGCGGCAACGGCAACGAGGACGAGTAGTAAGCCGGATCCTCCCAATACCACAACAGAAGAAACGCTGGCGACGTTGAGCCATTCTGCTTGGCGAGCGGCGAGCGCACCGCGCTCATCGCGCTGCATTTCCGCTATCGTCGCGCGAGCGCGCTCCATCGCCTCCTTGCCGCGGTTCGTGCGGACCATCGCCAACGCGCCGGCAGCGTCCCCGACGCGGCGCAGCGCGACCGTCTTGTCGAGTTCCTCCATCTTGTCCGCAGAGACGCGCTCGAGAGTGTCGAGCCGCTGCTGCTGCTCCACGTTCCCAACTAGCAGACGATGGGCATTCTTGAACTCGCCTGCGAGCGCCGCCTTCGCGTTAGTGTAGGGGACGACGTAATCCTCGTGGCCCGTCAGAAGGAAGCCGCGCTGGCCGGTTTCCGCATCCTGCAGCGTCGAAAGGAGCCCCTGCAATTGCTCCACCACCTCGAGGGTATGCGTGACACGGCGGGCACTGTCCGCGCTACCCTTGAGCGCACGGTATGAAAGGCAGGCGACCAAGACGATTGCCAGAACGGCGACGCAGAAAGCAACTAATGTCCCAGTTGGCAGCGGCGGTCCAAGATGTGCACCGCGAAAAAAGCCCGGGTCAGGGGCGTTCGATGACTGAGCCATTATTATGAGCGTCCGGTTCTTTGGCCCGGATGGTAGTTCCTTACGCGGCTTCTCTCAACGCATATAGCAACTGTACGTGTGCAACTTATGACACGGCGCCGGTCGGCTGCGCATATTTGTGCGTACGCACGCCGATACTCCGCACCAGGGAGGGACAATCGCGAGAACGGGCGCGGACATTAATCCGAGCTGCAACGCACTCGAATTCAATCCGGGCGGCGCCTCCGCAAGCTTCAGTCAGCGGCGGGCGCCGCTACAGGTCAGCCGGCGCGTAACGCTGAGCATCCGCCTTGTCCGCCTGCTCCACGAGCGTCCTAGTCCTCGTTAACATAGCGACACTCATTTATTGGGGTTGGCGAATGCAGAGTACGCCACCAGTGCTGCCTCAATAGTCGGTGTTTTCCCGTTTTTGAACGCCGCAGCCACTGGCCCAGCTGTAGGAATCTTCTGACATGATTGAGCATGCGTTGGCGAGCGCCAAGCGTTGGCGGAGCACTCGCAATTTAAGCGTGCTTGTACAGCGGATGCGATCGAGCACCTAGCACAGCTTGCCGATCAGCGACGTGCGCGCTTGGGCGGCCGCTGCAGTAGATTGCGTTACAGCGGCCTCAGGTTCTTGAGACGACCGCGTGCGACAGATAAACGAACAGAGCGCAACCCAAGAGACCCAGGAGTAATGCAAGCGCCAGATCGAAACGAGATCCCGGTCCGGGGTGGAGCCCTTCGCTATCGATGGTTTTCGAAGTCATGAGAAAACGGGTGCCTGCAATCGCTACGATCGCGGTCCCGAGAATGATCAGCGCAAGGCCCGCTTCGCTTGCGAATCTTTGACCCGGTACCCAGAGGGTGCGCCCTGCCACAGATGGGGCAGCAAGCTCTAGGAACAGGTCGAATCGTTCCACGAGAAATCCGAAAGCCATGACGGCGATGGCCGTGCGCACCCAGGCTAGAAAAGTACGCTCGTTCGCAGAATGATCTGCAAAATTACGAATCATCTCAACCCTACTGCGGTGGCCGTCTTGGGCCTTTCAGTCTAACGCTAATCCAACTTCGACACCGAATGCGTCAAATTCCACGCTCGTCCCTACGGGACCGCCCCGAACGTTCGCCATCGAGCTCAGGCGATCCGGTCTGCGCAACCTGACCCGCACTAGTTTGCTGACGGCTGCTGCCAGATTTCGGCCGACCGGGCGTATCCTGGGGCGAAGTAGGCACTCCAGAGTTTGGCTCTTCAGCCGCATCCCCGTGTTTGCCCTCATTCGCGGGCCTATCCTGGTATTTTTTGGAAACTTTGTCCTGCGCTGGCGCGCTTGGAGTCATCTTTCCTCGGTTGGTCGTCATCGCAGGCAGCCTCGCAAGATAAGCAGTGATTTCGCGTAAGTAACGTTGTGGCTAAGACAAAAGTTCCTGATTTCGCAAGCGGCCTAGCGCAGGTGTGCTCAAGTGTGGCCAGCCTTGGCAGCTTCTGCTTTCGCCTTGGCCATCTCACGCGCAGCGTCGGCTTGGTCTAGGCAAGCATTGTGTATAGCGCCTGCGAGCCGCTCGCACTTTGCGACGGCAATCTTATGGTCGCCGTCAGCTTTGACCATCGCCACGTCGAATGCGGCTTTGGCTGTCTTTGTGTCTGCCTTCTGTGCTTCCGCCGCAATATTCTGCTTCGCGGAAGCGACCGTGTCAGCTGCCTGTTGGTTGGCCTTGGCCTCTTTCTCGGCTGCTTCGTCCTGCGCTTTCGCCACATCGGTTTGGACGATGGCCGGAGGCTCGGCTTTGTGGCAGGCCGTGAGCGCCACCATCGTGGTCGCCACTAATATCCAGAGTGTTTTTCCCTTCATGGTTGTCCTCCCGCAAGTCGCTTGGCGATTTCGTCCGACGCGAATTCCAAAGGATAAGTCTTGTGTAGTGGGGTCGGCAAAGCCTGTGCCAGCGGATGCGGAACGGATGCGTGAAGTGCGCGGGCTCGGCCACGACCGCCGTATTTCATGGGAATCAGGAGTTTCTCCAAATGCGCATCGTCCAGGGCGTCGTGCACGCTACGCGAGCTGAAGCTGGCGTTTTTGAGGCACACCATGCGCGATTGAGACCCAAACGTAACTGTTACATACACAGCAGGACCGGTTGCAAGAACCCCGCGCGCGGCAGAACTGTTAAGAGAGAGAATTGCTCCGACGTTCGGACAGTCATCGCTGATCCAAATCAATTCAGACGGCGTCACTTCGGGCCGTGTTTGTCGGTGCTTTTTGGCGGCGTCAAGGTTTCCGCGACCGCGGTCGCAGAGATGTCTGGCACAGCGATAAACTGGCCATCGTGATGCAGGCCACCTGTGAGCTTGCCTTCCTCGTCTCTGGCTGCTTCGAGTCCCGAGTCCTTTTCCACTGCCAGCAGCGTCGTGCGCAGAACCAGCAATTGCTCGGCATGATGGCTCGTCATGCGCTCCATTTGCTCGGCGTGGCGCTTCGATGTTGCCTGCATTTGCGCCTCATGGTGCCGTTCGGCGCTATTCAAGCTTACCCTGTAGTAAATGTGGGAAATCACAAGACTTAGCAATCCGCTCGACAAAGCGCTCAAAAAGATCGGCAGCCACTCAATACTCATATGCACCCCTGCGTAAGTCGCTAGTCTCCAATCATCGCCGATCCCGCGCGGCACGCTGGTAAACGTTCAAGCAACTCGTGTGCCAGGGGGCGGTTTATGCCTATTAAGGCCTTCGCCGCGAGTCCGCCACACGGACAGGCGAGTTGCATTCACCGACGCGCTCTTCGATCCAACTGCGCGGCAACCAGAGCATGATAGCCTTCGGCGTCGTCGCCTACATCTTGACGTCATTGCACAGGATGAAGAAACTGTGAGCTCGCTACGGGCGGCAATCTGTCTCTCAGAACCCTGGACGCAAATGGCACACTACCCTTACCGAATAGTGAATGTCTTTACGCAGGGTGCCAGCCCATTCACCGGCAATCCTCTGTGCGTCTTCGAGAACGGGGACTCGCTTGATACCGCCCGAATGCAGGCACTTGCTCTGCAGTTCAACCTGTCCGAGACGACGTTCATTCTGCCTTCTCAGCGAGCGAGCGCACGGGTGCGCATCTTCACTCCCCGCTATGAGATGCCATTTGCAGGTCATCCGACGCTCGGCACCGCCCACGTCTGTCGGGCGCTCGGGTTAGCGGCGGACTCGCTCACGCTGGAGATGCCCGCCGGAATCATTACAGTACAGGCAGTCGGACGCCGATGGACCTTGCAGGCGAATGCACCCGCTTGGCGCGAAGTGCAAGAGCCGCCAGGCGAGCTTGCACATATGCTCGGCGTCGCAGAGCACGAGATCAGTGAGAGACCGCTGTGGCTCAATACGGGCACGGAGCAGTTGATTGTGCCGCTTGCGACTGAAGCCGCGGTGAGGCGAGCGACGCTGCGAGCTGATGCCGTGACGCATTTGAAAAATGCGAGCGGCGCCGCCATGGCCTACGTGTTTGCTCAAGCGGGCGAGCGCTTGATCGCACGCTTCTTTTTTCAACAGGGCAACGCGGTGTTGGAAGATCCCGCGACCGGCTCTGCGACCGCAAACCTCGGTGGATGGTGCCTTGCAATGGGCCGACCCCTGCCGAGTACCTTTGAGATTTCCCAAGGCGAATGCGTAGGCCGCGCGTCAACGCTCTATCTAAACGTCGATGCAGAGCGTCGAATCCAAGTCAGTGGCGATGTGCTAGAACTTGGTGCGGGCGTTATCTCGCTCTGAGCTGTACTCGTGAGGTCTCCTAGGCTCGTAAAAACCGAGCCACCGTTCGTATCCGCGCAAAGGCGAAGGCCGCCGCCGCAGACGTCGGCGGCAGCCGGTGTTAGCGGCTTCGCTCGCTCGCGTGCTCGGCGCGCGCCGCCGAAATGGCGGTCTTGACATGCTTACGCTCCTCAGGAGGCGGCAACACGGCTTTCATTCCGAGCGATTCCAACCAAAGCTCCCGGCACCATCCCTTGGAATGGTAGAGGTGCTCGTCCTCCTGATCCTCGACTTCACGGCCGCTTGCAGAACCTTTTTCTGTTCACCGGTGGATTTTTCGGCAACCTTCGTAATGAGCTCCCAATTGGCGTGGTCCTTGGTCTCCGCCAGAACGACGCACTCGCATGCAACGAGCTCGGCGGCGACAGGATTGCCTGCCTTGAGCGCCGTCTCCATCGCTTGTACAAGCGCACCACCTAATAATTTCACGACTCGCCGCCCCGGGCTGTCTTCCGCCGGATCTAACGACAACTCTTCGAAGACACCCGAGAGAATGCGCTCGTGATTGCGTGTCTGTTCCAGATACTTTTCAAATTCCTCCTGCAGATCGTCATTGACGATGCACTTGAGCGCGGTCTCGTAAACCTTAATGCCGCCGCGCTCATGCTCCAGGGGACTGGAGGAGCAACTCTTTAGACTCTTCCCACGAGTGGATGCGCGCGCTGCCTTTGCATGGACCGCCTGTTTCGGTGCCAGCGCGACCGGCAGCCCGACGATTGGCGAGATTCCGGGCTATCCACACTGCTACGCCGCGTTGGGATACGGTGGGAACGGTATTACATTCTCAATGCTCGCCGCATCTCTCTTGACCGCCGCGATTCGCGGCAGACGCGATCCGGACGCTCATCTTTTCGAATTCAAATGACCTTGATCTTAAGCGGCTGCGTCACACTGGATCGGTATAGGACTTGCCTCACGTACGTTTGCGCGCTCCGGAACTGGTCCGCACTGTGGAGCATTGGTAACATTTTACGTCGCCTACTACCGGAGAAAATCCATGGGTACGCACCAGCAGAATCAGTCCAATCAGCATCAATCCAATCAACGTTCGCAGACCGACGCGAACAAGACAGTCGGCTCCGCCGAGGACCAAGATCGTTCGCATGGCTCGCACACGAGCCATTCGAGCCAATCAGGCAAGCCTTCAGAGAAGCCGCAGAACGATATGTCCGCGCAGAAGAGCTCTGCAGGTCACCAGGGCGAACATCGTCATGATGAGCCGCGCAAGGAGAACCGCGACAAGCAAGGAAGCGGCGAAGCCTCGCGCTCCTCCGAGCGCGGCGAGCGCAAAACGGGCGGCTCATCGCACTCTCGCAAGCAGTAAAAATGTCCCCTACCCGAGGGGCCACCAGGCCCCTCGCGGTCCGCATGAAAATGTCCCGACAAACCCATTCCGGGTTTAATATAGTTAAAAGTCACCGTGATAACTGCGCAGCGGCTGCTCGGAGCATATGTTCAACTCCAAAACGGTTTCCTTCCTGAAGGCAACTGCCTTATCGACCGCCTTGGTCGCGGTGTGTACGGCAACGGTGGCGGGCGAGGGCATATGGAAGGCGGTGGTGCCCCGAGCCGGCACCATGAAGGGCGAGTTCGACAATAACGATCCGATCGGTCTTTACGCAGGGGTCAAGATCAAGGCGGACTGCTCCCTCAATTGGACCAATCCTGACGACCATAAGCTCTATTGCTTTTCAAGCGCGACGTCACTTGTATTCTTCCTCGATGCGCCCGCGCATTATCTCGAAAGCGCTCGCGCGAATTGGCACAAGCTGCGTGCCATGCAAGGATAAGATCCCGTTCGGGTTTTCGCGCTGACGCAGCTTAAGCAGTTCCGCGGCCCCCCAGTTCCTGCGATTTGATCGCAACAAGCGAGGTGCGCGCTGCCGCCGCAAGAGTGATCATGAGCCGTCAAAACAATGTTCCGAGGCATTGATGAGCTTTCAGATCAAAGGCCTGCCGGCCGCCACTTTTGCGCTTCTTTTCAATCTGCCTGACACAGAGCTGGAGGCTCGCGCCGCGGTGCGGGTCACCGCCGATCGACACCCGGGCTTCCCCTGCCGGGTGAGCCTGCGCGATGCGCGACCAGGCGAGACCTTATTGCTCCTCAACTATGAGCACCTGGCCGTTGCAACTCCATATCGGTCGCGGCATGCAATTTTTGTGCGTGAGAATGCTACGGAGGCGCAGCTCGAGGTCGACGAGATTCCCGAGGTGCTACGCACACGACTACTGTCGTTACGGTCTTTTGACGATGCAGGGATGATGATCGACGCCGACGTCATGCAAGGCCGCGAACTTGCGCTCGCAATAGATCGAATGTTCGAATCGCACCGAGTTCAATACCTGCATGTCCACAACGCCAAGCCAGGTTGTTTCGCGGCTCGAGTCGAGCGTGTGCGAGCCTAGGACAGGTTTCACCTCAATGCCGAAGGGCTCACACCGAACACGCGCCGAAAGCTTCTGCGCAAGCGTTCCGCGCTACCGAAGCCGCAGGATTGAGCCACCTCTTTGATAGCACGGCTGTTATCGCCGAGCGCGCCCCGGGCCGTCTCGGCGCGCAGACGTTCGACCGCTTTCGCCGGGCTCATTCCTGTTTCTGCCAGAAACGCTCGGGAAAAATTGCGCGAACTCATGCAGGCATATTCGGCCAACGTCGCCACGCTGTGTGGTTCGTACGGAGTGCTGCGCACATGATCCAAAAGAGCTGCAAAGCGCCCGTTCGCGCGCGGCAACGCGGAGAACTGCGACTGACCGCCGGGGCGGCGGTAGTAAACCACAAGCTGTTGTGCCGTTTGGCGCGCGACCGACTCGCCGAGATCGTCTTCGATCAACGCAAGCGATAGATCGATGCCCGCGGTGATGCCGGCGGACGTCCATATTCGTCCGGCCTTCACAAAGATGCGGTCAGGCTCCAGATTGATCTTCGGGAAGGAACGCTTGAAATCGAGCGTACAGCTCCAGTGCGTAGTGGCGTGTTTGCCATCGAGTAAGCCTGCTGTCGCGAGCAGGTATGCTCCCGAGCAGACGCTCGTCGTCCGCCGTGCCTGTTTTGCACACGCCTGAATGAACCGCCGCGATTTGAGGCAAAGTGAAGCGACACGTGAGCCTTCGCCGCCAGCGACTACAAGCGTGTCCACCGCGCCCGCGCGTCCCAAAGAGCCCGCGCGCATCGCAGCACCGGCGGAACTTGCCACGAGGCCTGGCACCGCGGCGCTGACGCGCAGCTCATAGCTGCCCGGCCTATAGCGCTCAGCAATTTCGAATGCTGCAATCGGTCCGGCGGCGTCGAGCAGCTGAAAATCCGGGTAAATCAAAAATGTGATACGGCGCGTCATGGCTTGAAAAGGTGGAATAATGGCATTTACGCCACCAGGCTAATTCGTCACAATCGCGGCGTCAATCGAGGAGCAAGTAATGAGCGCTGAATTCCGTGTGGTCTTCGCCCTGTACCCGGGCGTGACGCAGCTGGACTTTACAGGCTCGTTCGAAGTATTCGCGCGCTTGCCGAACGCTCGGTGCACGCTCGCCTCGGTTGCGGGCGGTACTATCCAGGGCGACGGGGGAATAACGTTTGCAGGCGTGGCTCGGTTGGCTGATGTCACGGAATGTGAGCTTCTTTGCGTTCCCGGCGGGTTTGGGACCGTAACGGCGCTCGGGGACCAAAGCTACATTGCCGCGCTGCGTCGCCTCGCGTCGCGGGCGCAGTATGTCACCTCCGTATGCACAGGGTCGTTGCTGTTGGCAGCGGCTGGGCTGCTGCGCGGCAAGAAGGCAGCTTGCCATTGGGCCTGGCGCGATCTCTTGACGGCGTTCGCCGTCGAGCCGAGCGCTGATCGGGTCGTGCGTGATGGCATTGTCATTACGGGAGGCGGAGTGACGGCGGGCATCGACATGGCGCTTGCCGTTATGGCCCAAATTGCCGGCGTCGACTACGCTCAGACGGTGCAGCTAGCACTCGAGTATGCGCCTGAGCCGCCATTTGACTGCGGGCGGCCCGAACGCGCCCGGCCGGAGATCGTGGCGGCGGCGCGCATGCGCCTGGACGGAATTCGTGTGGAGCGTGATGCTGCCGTTAGACGCGCGGCCGAGCTTTTAAATCAGAAGTAGTGTGGGACCGCGCTCAATGCGGCCGCGGCTGAGACGAATATCCGCTATCAGTGTTGGCCGCACCGGATAGGAGTTACGTGCGTGCGATTCACACAGGCCATTGTGAGACCACCTGCTGCAAACTTCGCCGCAGGTATTGCAAGCGCAATCGGGGGCGGCGATCCAGACGTCACGGTAGCTCTCGCGCAGCATGAGCGGTATTGTGAAACACTGCGCGACTGCGGGCTCCAGCTGACGAGGCTTGCCGCAGACTTTCGACACCCCGACAGCACCTTCATCGAAGACACGGCGGTTCTTACTGCTGGGGCAGCCATCGTTACACGTCCCGGGGCGGCGAGCCGGCTGGCAGAAGCCGCTGCCACGCTCGAATCACTGCGTGGATTCTTCGGTACAGTCCACGAGATCAACGCACCGGGCACGCTCGATGGGGGCGATGTCTGCGAGATCGATGGTGATTTCGTTATTGGCCTATCCGCGCGCACCAATGAAGAAGGTGCGCGCCAGCTTGCGGCATTGCTGGCCGATCTCGGCCACAAGCCGGTCGTCGTCGACATACGCGGCAGCAAGACGCTCCTGCATCTTAAGAGCGGATTGTCGTATCTCGGGGACGGGGTTTTCGTGGTCAGCGCCGATGCGCCACTTGGGGATGCGCTCGAGCGCTACGACCTCATTAGGGTGTCGCCTACGGAAGGCTACGCGGCCAATTGCATTCGAGTGAACGACTACATCGTGATAGCCGCGGGGTACCCGCAGCTTCTTGCGACGCTTACAGCGCGCGGCTACCGGGTGGCGGCGTTGGCGATGTCCGAATTCAAGAAGATGGACGGCGGATTGAGCTGCCTCTCGCTACGGTTCTGAAGGGCCGCTGGCGCCGCGTAACCGCGCCGCGATACTCTTGGCTCAGACGGTCTAAGGCGCAACGGCTGCCGGCAGCAGAATCCGCCATGCTTGCGTCGGGTGGTCGACCGACCAGTGGAGTGAGTCGACTATCCCCAAGGGCGCTTCGGCATCGAAGCTCATTGGCACAAGCGCGGGCGCTGCCACGACTTCGATCGACTCCTCATCATCAGAACCTGAGCCCATCTCAGCCAGGATCTCGCTGTGTGGCATAACTCGCCGCAACTCGGGTACTCGTAGATCAAGCGGTGCTCGGGGCGTTTGGACGGCGGCGGTGGCGAGATGTGCCGCCGCTACTCCAGGCGAGTCGGTGGCGTAGGCCGCTCCAAATGCACCGGAACATAACGGTATTAGTATCTTCAACGCGAAAATTGCGCGTCGGCGACTATTGTTCATGACCTTACCTCCACCTTGACCGATCGATCAGCTTCGATCCTAAGAGAATGTGCTTTTGCCGGTTACGCGCAGCTGGCGTGATCATTAACTATCATTCATTAAGGCCGTAGGCGCACGCGGGCACGTTAACAGCGCATATTCCAGCCACCAAGAGCAACAGGAGGTCGCGACCCGCCAGCGAATCGCGCAATCCTAGGAACGGAACCCGTAAGGGCGTTGGCATGAGCACGATAAAGGTGGGGCCGCTTTCAATGCGGCCCCGTGTGAGGAGGACATCCGGTATCGATCTCACGGCTGATATATTGCGCGCACGCGTGCGCCACGTGTATCAGTGCCCGCCCCGTCTGGTCGTAAGCACTGTCCTACGGTTGGCCTCAACGCTGCGGGGCGAGCGGCCGGCGATGTAGACCGACCCCAGATACCCCCTGGCGCGGGCAGATTAGATTAAGAGTCTTCATATCGCGGTCCCGGCGTTGCCGGGGCCGAAGAATGAGGTCGCGCGCGAGCGGCCAACTGCGCCTTCGGGATTTCGATATCATCGTGAACACGCCTAGAGCAGTCTCGCCTTCTAGAAAAGGTACCTCTCATGCCCGACGCTGCATCCGCAGCTGCGTCATCCAAAATGCGGAGGCCAGCGCATTGGGCCGCGCTAACCGCACTTGGTATCGTCTACGGCGATCTCGGGACGAGTCCGCTCTATACCTTGCAGACGGTACTTCAGGCGACCGGTGGTCGCCTCACGCCGGCAAGCGCTTTGGGGGTTCTCTCGCTCATCATTTGGACGCTGATCATCACGGTGTCGATCAAGTATTGTGTATTTGTCATGCGCGCCGACAACCACGGTGAAGGCGGCATTTTGGCGTTGATGTCCTTGGTCGGCGCGAACAGCTTCCGCGGCGGCGCAATGCTCCTGACCGGGATGGGTTTGCTCGGCGCCGCGCTGCTCTACGGTGACGGTGTCATCACACCCGCCATTTCCGTGCTGAGCGCGCTCGAAGGCGTCAATGTGCTGACGGCCGCCCTCAAACCATTTGTTATGCCCATGGCGGTTGCAATTCTGGTGGCACTGTTTGCAGCGCAAAGGTTTGGTACGGAGAAGATCGGCAGGGCCTTCGGTCCCATCATGCTGCTGTGGTTCATCGTGATAGCAAGCCTCGGGTTGAAGGGAATCGCGCACAATCCGCACGTGCTTGCCGCGATTGACCCGCGATACGCGCTCGGCTTCCTTACGCACAGCGGCGGAGTCGGGTTTTTCGTCCTAGGCGGCGTTTTTCTGTGCGTCACCGGCGCAGAGGCGCTCTACGCCGACATGGGTCATCTGGGCAAAGGCCCTATCAAGTTGTCCTGGTATGCGATCGTTCTTCCGGCGCTACTCTTAAATTATGCGGGTCAGACCGCCCTCTTGAGTGACAAGCGCGCTATCGGCGGCAATCCCTTCTTCGAGCTCGCACCAACCTGGGCGGTTTATCCTTTGGTGGTGCTCGCCACGATTGCCGCCATCATTGCCAGCCAAGCCATCATCACCGGCTCGTTCTCGATGACGCGCCAGGCCATGCAGCTTGGCTGGCTGCCAGGCGCCAACATCCGGCAAACCTCTGATCAGATGTATGGCCAGATTTATGTGCCAGTGGTGAATTGGCTGATGATGGTGGCGACCGTGGGAATCACCCTAGCTTTCCAAAGCTCCGACCGGCTCGCCGGGGCCTACGGTACAGCCGTGTCGACGACCATGCTGCTGACGACAGGCCTGCTGTTTAACGCCATGCGCAAGGCCTGGCGTTGGCCCCTTGCAGCCTCGATCGTGGTCGCCGGTGTATTTCTGATTGTCGATACAGGTTTCTTTAGCGCCAATCTTTTGAAGATCGCGGACGGCGGATGGCTGCCGTTGACTTTAGGTGCGGCCATCTTCTTTGTCATGATCACGTGGCGCTCCGGCGTTAACTCCGTGCGTGCCAGTCTCGAGCAGAAGCCTGAGACGCCAGAACGTTTTTTGGCCGATCTTAAAACAAACCGCATCCCGCGCGTGCCCGGCACTGCGGTGTTCCTGACCAGAACTACACGGCAGGTGCCGTACTTGCTGATCGACCATGTCAAACACATGGGCGCTTTACACTGCAGCGTCCTGACGTTGACAGTCATTTTTGAGGAAATACCGCGCGTTTCGCGTAAAGAACGCTGCGGCGTCGAGAAGATTGCCGCCGGCATCTGGCACATAGCCATCCGCTTTGGCTACGTCGAGATACCCGATCTGTGCGCGGCGCTGTACGATATCCCGGAGCTTGATCCCGAGATTGATCTCGGCAACGCTGTTTACTTTGGCGCCCGCGATCAGATCGTGCGCAAGTCCACAAAGTCGCTTATGCCCCGATGGCGGGTAGCGCTGTTCGCATTCCTATATCGCAACGCGGCTAAGGCGGTCGATCGCTTCAACTTGCCGTCTGAAAACGTCGTGGAAATCGGCCGCCAAATCGAGGTTTAGCCAAGAGAGCCGTGCGGAAGTCGCGGCAGACTCGATCGGGGTTGATGCCGGACTTGGGCTAGCGGCCAGTCGGCGCCCCTGCAGTCGCTTGTGACGCGCGATCGAACGTGGCAGCCTAAAGTATGCATCAGGTACTCGTTACCGGAGCCTCGGGAGGGATTGGCCGCGCTATCGCAGTGTCACTGGCGGAGCGCGGAGTGCGAGTTGCGGTGCACTACAACTCCGATCGACCCGCGGCCGAAGAGACCCGGCGCGCGCTCACAGGCACGGGCCACGTACTCTTCGGCGCTGATTTAAGTGATGCGGCGGCGATCGAGCCGTTCTGGCGGGAGGTCATGCGCGCCTTCGGCAGATTGGACGCACTCGTTAATAACGCAGGGATTTACGATGAGCATCCACCTGTGACGGCGGAATACGCAGCATGGAGCGAGATCGTGCAGCGTACTCTGGCTACTAATTTTCTTGGCCCTGCGCGATTATCTTTTTTTGCCGCGAGAACGATGGCGCAGCAGGGAAGCGGGCGGATCGTCAATATCTCCTCACGCGGCGCATTCCGCGGCGAACCGACCGCTCCCGCATACGCTGCCTCGAAGGCTGCGATTAATGCGTTCGGCCAATCGTTCGCAAAGGCCTTTGCGTCCAAGGGCGTGCAGGTATTCGCCGTCGCCCCTGGCTGGGTTAGCACGGAGCGCGTCGCAGCGCATGTGCAGGATCCAGTTGTCTTGGCGGATCAGCCGCTCGGGCGCGTCGCCACGCCCGAGGAAGTCGCGCGAGTTGTCACCTTCTGCGTACTTGAGGCCCCTGCCAGCCTGACCGGCGCGGTGCTGGACGTGAACGGGGCGTCGTATCTGCGTTAGGCGAGCCATGGACCAGCCATGATTTCTAAGCTCAACCCATCACGCGAGAGCGGTCACCTTGACCGCCGTCGATTCGTTCGCGCAGTCGCCGTGTTCGCTCTCGCACCGCTCGCCGCGGCCCATGGAGCCCCGCCGGACCGGCGATCACTGTCTTTCGTGCACACCCATACGGGCGAGACTCTGTCGACGGTCTATTTTCAGGACGGTAACTACCTCGCGCCGAGTCTCGAGCACGTCAACCATTTTCTGCGGGATTTTCGCACCAATGAAGTGCATTCAATCGATCCCGGGCTGCTTGACATCCTTTTCGATCTGCAAGCCCAGGCTGACCACGCTGGTCCCTTCGAGGTGATCTCGGGATATCGTTCACCGCAAACCAATGCGGCGTTGCGAAGTCAGTCAAGCGCCGTGGCGGAGCACAGCCTGCACATGGAAGGGCGTGCCATAGACGTACGCCTTAGGGGATTTCCGACCGCCAAATTACGGGAAATTGCCATTGCGCTGCATCGAGGTGGCGTGGGTTTCTATGCAGCGTCGGACTTCGTGCACGTGGACACCGGTAGAGTGCGGATCTGGTGAAGAACGGCGCGCAGCAATCGTCGCGTGAGTGGCCCGCGCCTGGTTGCCAAGCTTTGAGCGCAGGTTAGTTAGCGGCTTTTAGCATGACGGCGCGCGGTGCGCGAAAGCATGTATGGTCAGATTGATAGCTTGACCTCATGTCCGAATAATCCATCCATTTGGAATGCTCCTTCCATGAATTACATTGCCTGGTCAATTCTCGGCATGGTCGGCTATTCGCTGGTCACTTTGCTTGTGAAGCTCGCCACTCGCAGCGGGCAGTTCTCGAGCTTTCTCGTGCTCGCCATCGCGAGCGTCATCGTTTGCACGTGCACGCTTAGCATCACTGCGCTGCGTGGCGACACGCGGGCGTTGGTCGCGCGGGATTTCGCGAGCTCGAGCGCCCTTTGGGCCTACGCGACTGGGGTTGCCCTCCACGGTGGCGGTGGCGTCGCTTTTCGTGCGCTGTCGCTGGGGCCGGCGAGCGTCGTGGTACCGATTTACGGCATGTTCATCGTGGGCGGGGCGATCCTCGGCATGGTGTTTCTCAACGAGCCGCCGAACCTGCGCAAACTGCTCGGCATTGCGCTGGCGGCCGTCAGCATTTTTCTCATCGCTACGAGCGCGCGGCGGCGCTAGGCGCACTGATTCTACCGGTACAGCTCGGGGGGTCGTGTCAACCGAGCGCCGCGGTCAGCAGATTCCTGTACGCACTCGGATCGGTGACTGCGACGAACGCGAGGCCGGTGAGTGCGCCGCCGAGGTGCGCATCATGATTGATCTTGTCCCGCGACTGCCGGGCCGAGTAATAGGTGAAGGCGAGATAGCCGAGAGCGAATAACGGCGCAGGAATCGGCAGCGGGATAGGAATAATGATAAGACGCTGGCTCGGAAAGTACACGATCGATGCAAACATCACCGCAAGAATTGCGCCAGAGGCTCCGAGGGACGAATAATTCGGATCGGTCCGGTGCTTGACGTAGGTGCCCACATTACCGAGCAGCAATCCAGCGAAATAAAGCGCCAAGAACTTCATCGTTCCTATAGAGCGTTCGAGCAAAAAGGCGAAGGAATAAAATGTAATGGCATTGAAAAGCAGATGCCCGATGTCAGCGTGCACGAAGCCGGAGGTGATGAGCCTAATGTATTCGGCCCGGCGTACGAGCCAATAGGGGCGAAACAGTGCGCGCGCTATGACCTGCGGCGCGACGTACAGACCGGTCAGGCTCACCAGGCAGGTCAGAGCCAATAAAACGAGCGCGCCTGGCGGCATATCCCTCAATATGCGTCCTGCTTGCCGCTAATTCTCGCCCCGGGCACCCATCTCCTCGCGGCCCCGTTGACGGCGCAGGGCCTCGTCGCGCGCATCATCGATCGCAATGACCACGCGATTGACGTCGGCCGAGGCTTCATTACGCACGAAGAAGCCTGTGAGCTTGCTGTCAGGGCGCAACTCACCTTTTTCGAATAGAGACCATATTTCCTGCGCGAAATGCGTATTCAGAAGCTTGGGCGCATATTGACCGAGCGTTCTCCGGATATTATTCACATCGCGCTCCAACAGCGGCAGCGCGCTGTTGTTGCCGGTTGCGTTCACGGCCTGCGGCAGGTCGATAATGACCGGGCCCTCGCTGCCGACGAGCACGTTGTACTCCGAAAGATCGCCATGGATGAGGCCGACGCACAACATTCGAACGACCTGTTGTATCAGGAACTCGTGATATTCGCACGCCCGCTCCGCAGTGAGTTCCACTTCACACAGGCGCGGCGCTGAATGCCCGGCGGCATCCGTTATGAGTTCCATGATAAGAACGCCATTAAAGTACCCATAGGGGCGGGGAACGCGTACGCCAGCGTTGGTGAGCTGATACAAGGCGCTAACTTCGGCATTCTTCCAGGCGCTTTCCTCTTCCTTACGTCCGTAGCGCGTCTTCTTGCCGATGGCGCGGGTCTGGCGGCTGCCGCGAACCTTGCGTCCCTCCTGGTACTGCGAACGCTGCTGGAAGCTGCGTTGCGCCATATCACGATAGACCTTCGCGCAGCGCTGCTCTGATCCGGATCTAACGACGTAAACCGTCGCCTCCTTGCCACTCTTGAGGGAGCGAATCACCTCGTCGATGATACCGTCGTCGATCAACGGTTGCAGGGCTGAGGGCGTCTTCATGCGGTCATTGGGGACATCAGTATGCTTTTCCAGGCGTGTGGAAGGAGGCGCATTGTAGAGATCCCATGGCTGCGCCGCATGACTATCGCGACACAGGATCAGCCTCTGAGGGGCCTTTGACGTCCAAATGGCGCTTTTTGGCCGGATTATTGTCGGCTGGCGGCCGAAGACTGCGCGCGCGAGCGCCGATCGGGCGGATATGGGCTTCGGCGGCATTGTGCCCTCGGGATGCTAAAGTCGGGTCGTGCCGACTCACCGCGGCCTAACGCATCTGGAAAATCCTGTGACCGTCAAATCGACCATCTTCAAAGCGCAGTTGCAGGTGAACGACATGGACGGCAATTATTTTCACGCGCACTCACTTACGCTGGCACGACATCCGTCGGAGACCGACGAGCGCTTGATGGTGCGGCTGCTGGCGTTCGCGCTGCATGCGCACGAAGCACTGCAGTTTGCCAGGGGCTTGGCCTATAATGAGCCGGATTTATGGCGCAAAGATCTGACCGGTGCGATTGATCTCTGGATCGTTGTGGGTCAGCCTGATGAACAGCAGATGCGGCAGGCTTGCGGTCGCGCGCGTCAAGTGGTGGTGTATACGTATAGCGGCCGAAGCGCCCAAGTTTGGTGGCAGAAGAGCGGCGCCAGGGCGGCACGTTCGGAGAATCTGACCGTGGTTGAATTGGCTGCGGAGGACACCCAAGCGCTCGCGACGTTAGCTAAGCACGGCATGCAGATGCAGTGTTTCATCCAGGACGGGGAAATCCAGATGCTGGGTGACGAGGCGACCGTTCCGATTGGATTGACCACTCGCACCAGCGCTCGCTAGTCGCTGATGAGTTTGCCGTCGAGCTGGTGGGAGCGGCCGCGGAACAGCGCGATGCGCTCCTGTCTTTGATTCATGACCGAAACATCGTATACGCCGCTGCGGCGCGATCGCCAAACCTCGTTCGCGACGGCCGTGAGCTCGTCACCTTGCATCGCGGGCACGAGAAAATCGATCGTGGCACCTGCTGCGACCGTAATGGCATTATATGAATTGCACGCGAATGCAAACGCGCTGTCGGCCAATGAAAATAGAACGCCGCCGTGGCACGATCCGTGGCCGTTCACCATATCGGCGCGCACCAGCATGGACAGCCGCGCGCGACCGGGGCCGATCTGCACAATCTTGATCCCGAGAGTTCGCGACATCTGATCGCGTTCCAAAAGGAAGTCTGCAGTGCGCTGCGCGAGCTCCTGGGCTGGCCTCGCGTTGTTGCCGATCCGGGTGTCGCTCATATAGCTACTTGTCCTTGCGTTTGTCGATCACGTGCTGGGCCTTCCCCAAGGAACGCGTTATCGAGCCGCGCGGGCCCGTCTGCACCTCAACGTTGACGCCGATATAGGCTTTGACGAGATGCGCAAGCTGGGCGGCGGCCCCTTGGCCGGCGGTGTCGTCAACTCCTGCGGCGACTTCGACTTGCACCGTCAGAACATCAAGCTTTCCCGCCCGCTCGATCTCCAGTAAATAATGTGGCGCAAAGAGTCCGATTTGGAGGATAAGATCTTCAAACTGACTGGGATAGACGTTTACGCCGCAAATAATCAGCATATCGTCGGAGCGCCCGATGATCTTTTGGATGCGCCGCATGGACCGCGCCGTCGGGGCGAGGAGGCGAGTGAGATCACGCGTCCGATAACGGATGATTGGCAGTGCCTCCTTGGTGAGCGATGTGAGCACGAGTTCGCCGAGCGCGCCGTCGGGGACCGCGGCCCGCGGTTTGTGGATCGATGACCTCGGGATAGAAATGATCCTCCCAGATGACAGGGCCGTCCTTGCTCTCAACGCATTCGCTCGCGACTCCCGGTCCCATGACCTCCGACAGGCCATAGATGTCGAGCGCGTCGATTTGCATTGCTGACTCGATCTGGGAGCGCATGGCCTCGCTCCAGGGTTCGGCGCCAAGAATTCCAATCCTTAGGGATGTGGCGCGCGCATCAAGTCCTTGCTGTCTGAGTTCCTCCGCGAGGACCAAGAGGTATGACGGGGTCACCATAATGATGTCGGGCTTGAGGTCGCGAATGAGCTGCACCTGCTTTTCCGTCTGGCCACCGGAGATCGGAATCACGGTACAGCCGAGGCGTTCGGCCCCGTAGTGCGCCCCGAGACAGCCCGTGAACAATCCGTAACCATAGGCAATTTGCACGATATCACCGGGCCTGCCACCCGCCGCACGGATGGACCGGGCAACAAGTGCTGCCAGGTGTCAATATCCCGCGCGGTGTCCCAACGACCGTGGGCTTGCCGGTCGTGCCGCTCGAGGCGTGCAACCTTGTGATTCTCTCCCGCGGCACAGCGAACAGGCCGAACGGATAATGCTCGCGCAAGTCTTGTTTGGTCGTGAACGGGAATCGCGAAAGATCTTCAAGCTCGCGTACCTGCGCCGGGTGAACGCCCATTGCATCACAGCTACGCCGGTAATGAGCCACATTGTCATAGGCATGATGCAGCGACCATTTGAGCCTTTGCAGCTGCAATGCGCGCAATTCATCGTGACTTGCGGTCTCGATCGGCTCGAGCTCTTCAGGCGAAGGAGTCTTCATTGTCACGGATACCCCACGCCGGGGCAGCAATCAGGTAGACATGCCTGCAATGTGAAGCAACCTTCCTACGTACGCTGCAGATACGCTCGCCATGGAATCCAATAGTACTTTGACCAACCTTCCGAGACGCCGGCGAAGTCAGAATCGGCGATATTGACGTGGGTAAGTTCAATGCGAGCCCCTCTGCCCTCAGCCCAGAACGACAATACGAGGGTCGAGTCGAGATCGCTCTTGGCAAACTGTGTCGAGCGCCACGACTGTACGATCAGGCGGTTCGGAATGAGCTGCAGAATGGTGCCTGAGAGTGCGCCGCCGAATGCCGCGAATGGAGCACCGGCGCGTGCGGCAATCTTGACTGGCGCCCCTGTAAATGCCGCGTGCTCCTTGGGATCCAGATACATGCGATACAGGCGAGCGGCGGGTGCCGGAAGATCGACGGCCAAAGTCACGGTACGAGGCATGTCATCACCACGGTGCAGAGCAGATCAGGCGCCGCAGCGCGAATCACGTGCATCTGATCGCCGACGGCACAGCATTCCTCAGCGGGAACGCAGGGATCAGTTTCGGCTGACCGATCCACGATCGCAATGCACGGGCGAAGCTTAGCGCGGATTGAGTCCAGAGTCAGAGGATCCAGTATCACGCATTAGCTAGCCGCCGGTGGCAAACCCCGGATAGAGCGTCATACCGCCGTCGACGAATAGCGATGCACCGGTTACGTAGTCTGCGGCATCGGAGGCGAGCCACACGGCCGCTTGCGCGATGTCGTCCGGTTCTCCGATACGTTTGTACGGCACCAACGTCATGAGGTCAGCGTAGGCGGCGGGGGTGCTCCAAGCGGCTGTATTGATTGGCGTGCGGATCGCGCCCGGAGCGATGCTGTTGACGCGGATGCGGTAGGGCGCCAACTCCTGGGCGATACTTTTCATGAGGAGCATGACGCCCCCTTTGGACGCAGCGTAGTTGGCGTGCCCCGCCCAGGGAATCTCCTGATGCACGGAGCTCATGCAGATGATCTTGCCCGCCGCGACCGACACGGACTGAATAACGCCGCGCCGTTTGAACTCGCGTGCGGCGGCCCGGCTGCACAGAAATTGACCGGTAAGGTTCACGCCGATGACGGTGTTCCACTGTTCGAGCGTCATCTGGTCGAAGGGCGAGTCACGCTGCAAGCCGGCGTTGCTCACCATCACATGCAGCGTCTTGAAATGTCCGATGGCGGTGGCGAACATTTCCTCGACCTCGTCTTCCTTACTGACGTCCGCCTTCAGTGCAATAGCGCGTCTTCCGTAGCTCTCGATCTCATGCGCGACTTCCTCCGCCGCCTGCGGGTCGGTGACATAGTTGACGACGACATCGGCGCCTGCCCGCGCAAGACCCAGCGCGATCGCCTTGCCGATGCCGGAGTTGGCGCCCGTCACAAGGGCGGGCTGCCCGACGAGAACTGTCGGATAGGCGCAGTTCGGAACCCGCGAGCTATCCGGTGCAGCCGGCGCGGCGGGATCTTTGGATGCAGGTACGCTCACTGGATGAACTTCCGAAGGCAAACTCCTTGCAATGAGGATACCAGCCACTGCGCCCGTTGATGCGTCGGATTAAGGGGGGGGTTTATTCCAGAGTCCTAGCGCAAGCTGTCTCGCGGTCGCGCGCGTTGCCGTAACGGCGGGCACCCTGGGGCAAAGCGAGATCCGCGCGCTGCTTGCGGCGCTCGCTAGCCGGTTACCCGAGGAGATGCTCTTCACGGCCGCCACGACCGGCGTGTTGACCGCGGCGCCGCGCCCCGGCAGCATCGCTGCGCGCGGTGCCACTGGGGAGAGCAGGGTGACGGATCAAGCGGATTTGGCGGCGGTGCTGCGCTGCCCGCGTTGCATGCGGGCTAGCTTGTCGTTGCAGCGCGCCGGATGGATATGCGTAGGCTGCAACGCCGGTTACCCGGTATTGGGTGATGTTCCGTGGCTCTTCGCTGAGCCGCAGAGCATGCTCGCTCAGTGGCGCGGGCGGCTGCAGTTCCTGCTACTGTCCATCGATCGCGAAGTGCGCACTCTGCGAGCAGAGCTGGCAGGCAGCCTTGGCGCATTGGCGCGACAGCGGCTGGAGTTGCTCGCGACGGCTCATGAGGACCATGCTCGGCGACTTACGCGGCTGCTGGCCCCGCTTGATTTTGCGGCCACTCACACGGGATATGAAACGCATCTGGCTCTGCGGACCCGGCTGCCAAGTGATCAGGGACTGACGAACTACTATGTCAATCTGCACCGCGACTGGGCCTGGGGGGCCGCGGAGAACGACGCTTCGGTCGCACTCATTCGCTCCGTCGCGGGGCACCACGCGAGCTGGGGCACCACACTCGTGCTGGGAGCAGGGTCGGGACGCCTAGCGTACGATGTGCATATGCAGTGTGCACCGCGGCTCACCGTTGCCATGGATTTTAATCCGCTGCTGCTCTTCGTCGCGCGCGACGTGACGCGCGGCGCGGCGCTCGAACTCTACGAATTTCCCATCGCGCCGCGGCGGCTCGCCGACCACGCGCTTTTGCGCAGCCTCACCGCGCCACAACCGGTGCGGGCCGGCTTCCACATCGTGGCGGCGGATGCGCTACGCGCGCCCTTCGCGACGGAGGCTTTCGATACGGTCGTGACGCCATGGCTGATCGATATCGTGAGCGAGGGCTTCGCGAGCCTCGCGGCGCGGGTCAATGCGCTCCTGCGGCCGGGCGGCTCCTGGATCAATTTCGGATCGCTGGCGTTTTCACAGGGCGAGCGCGCACTGCGTTTGTCCTTCGAGGAGACGATCGACGTCGTCGCGCAGACGGGGTTCGCTCAGCCTGCGATCGGCGAGCAGAGCATCCCCTACATGTGCTCGCCGGCGAGCCGTCATGCCCGTCTCGAGACAGTGGTCGCTTGGTGTGCGCGCAAGGAGGGCGCGGCGGCGGCGGCGACCGCAGAGGGAACGTTGCCCGAGTGGCTCGTCCTGAGCGACCGTCCGGTCCCGCAGTCGGAGGATTTTAAACTGCAGGCCGTCGCGACACGCATCCATGCCTATCTAATGGCACTCATCGACGGTCGGCGCAGTATCCGCGACATGGCACGGATGCTCGTTGAGCAGCGCCTCTTGAGTGAGCAGGATGCGGAGCCCGCGGTGCGCCGGTTTCTGATACGAATGAACGAAGACAGCCGCAAGAGCGGCGTGTGAGCTCACGAGTATCGCGGCCGGTGTGAGATCATCAGCGCAAGCACCGCTGCGAGTCTCAAGGCCCGTATGATGCAATTTCGCGCCAGCTCACCGCGCGGGCTCGGCGAACTGTTGGCTCGCGAGCTGGACGCGTTCGGTGCGACCGAGGTTCGCGAGCAGTCGACCGGCGTGAGTTTCTGCGGCACGCTTGAGACGGCCTATCGCGCCTGTCTTTGGTCACGCACCGCCAATCGAGTATTTCTCGAGCTTGCCAAGTTTCAGGCACTCGATGCGGATGCATTCTACGCGGGCGCCCGGCAAATTGACTGGACCATCCACATTGCGCCGGGCGCCACTCTGGCGTGCGACTTTACGGGGCGGCACCCCACGCTCGCGCATACGCATTTCGCCGCCTTGAAGCTCAAGGATGCAATCTGCGATGAGTTACGCGCGCGCGCGGGCTATCGGCCGGACATCGAGACCGAGCGGCCAAGCGTGCGCGTACACGCGCACGCGCACGGCGCTGCAATCACTGTGGCGCTCGATCTTGCCGGAGAGAGCCTGCACCGGCGAGGATATCGTGGCGAGGCGGGTGAAGCGCCGCTGAAGGAGAACCTAGCCGCGGGCATTCTGCTGCGCTCGGGATGGTCGCAACTTGCCGCCGACGGCGCCGAGTTTCTGGATCCCATGTGCGGTTCGGGCACATTCGTGATCGAAGCGGCCATGATCGCGGCGGATATGGCGCCGGGACTCAACCGCGAGTACTTCGGTTTCCTCGGCTGGCGCCAGCATGATCGGAACTTGTGGGTGAGACTGCATGCAGAGGCGAACTCGCGCAGCCGCGCCCATGATCCCGCGAGGCTCGTCATTCGCGGCCAGGATAAAGATGCCGCCGCGGTGCGCAATGCGCGCTCCAATGCGCAGCACGCCGGCGTCGCGGGGCTGGTGCAGTTTGCGCAGGCCGCCTTGGCAGATGCCGCACCCATGCGGAGTGCAGGAGCCGGAGCCGCGGGGCTGCTGTGCACTAACCCGCCGTACGGCGTACGCCTTGATGACCGTACGGCGGCCCGCAGCGTTCATCGTGAGCTTGGGGCCCTTCTGCGCGAGCGTTTTTTGGGATGGCAGGCAGCGGTGCTGTCCGGAGAGCCGCAGTTGGGATTGGAGCTCGGCATCCGTGCGTACCGGACCCATGTCATTTGGAATGGTGCAATCGAATGCCGGCTGCTGCGGCTGAAGATAGATCCGCAGAGCATCAACTCGGGAACACGGCGCGGTGCCGGCGCCGAGATTGATGCGAGTCTGCGCGCCAGCTGCGGCGCGCAGATGTTTGCCAACCGACTTGCAAAGAACTTTAAGCGCCTGCGCGCTTGGGCGGACACCGCCCACGTGTCGTGTTATCGCCTCTACGACGCCGACATGCCTGAATACTCGCTTGCCATTGATCTGTATCAGACCCTGCCGGGCGGGCTGACTTGGCTCTATGTGCAAGAGTATGCGGCCCCGGCAACCATCGATGCGCAGGCGGCGCGCCGCCGGCGAGGCGAAGCCCTGTCCGTTTTGACTGAGGTGTGCGGTGTACCGGCGGAGCGCATCCGCGTGCGTCTGCGCCGCAAGACGCCGCGCGGCGAGCAATACGGCAAGCTCGATGAGCAATCGACGTTTCATGTGGTCGAGGAGGGTGGGCTGAAGTTCCGCGTCAACTTCGATGACTATCTCGATACGGGCCTGTTTCTTGACCACCGATTGACGCGCGGGCGCTTGCGCGCCGCCGCCGCCGGCAAGCGCTTCTTGAATCTGTTTGCGTATACCGGATCTGCGACCGTATATGCTGCCGCCGCGCGGGCGCTCTCGAGCACGTCGGTCGATCTCTCCCATACTTATATCGATTGGGCCGGGCGCAATCTTGCGTTGAACGGGCTGGACGGCCCCAAGCATACGCTGGTGCGCGCGGACTGCAGCGAGTGGCTCGCGGCCGCGCGCCACAAACGCGAGCGCTTCGATTTGGTGTTTCTTGACCCGCCCACGTTTTCAAATTCGAAGCGCATGCAAAGCGTGCTCGATATCCGCCGCGACCATGCGGCCCTTGCCGATGCATGCGCGCCGCTTCTGGCCCCTGACGGCTTGCTCTTCTTCTCCACCAATGCACAGCGATTCAAGCTCGATGAGACGCTGCGGGAGCGCTTTACGGTACACGACGTCTCGGCGCAGACGCTGCCGGTCGACTTCGAGCGTAATCCAAAGATTCATCGCTGTTTCGAGCTGCGTCCGTCATGATGGGGATGTCGCCGTTGTCAACTTGCCTCGCGTTGCTTGCGGGCTGGGTCCTCATAGGAATCGCCGGGCTTGTGCGGCCGATGAGCGTTCGCTTTGCTGGGCGTGCGCTGTTTTTGACGGGCGCGCTCTGCGGTGCGGGACTGGCACTCGTCAGTCTTTGGGCGCTCAGCGCCCCCGTGGAACAGGCAGTGCTGCCAATCGGTCTGCCGGACTTGCCGTTTCATCTGCGCCTCGATGCGTTGTCGGCCGTCTTTCTGCTCCTCTTGGGCGCGACTTCGGTTGGAATATCCGTCTTTAGCGCGGGCTACTTTCGTGCGGGGGAAGGTACGGCGCCCGGACTCCTGTGCCTGCAGTACCACGTGTTTCTCGCGAGTATGGGCTTCGTGTTGATCGCGGACGACGCCTATGCATTCATGTTCGCGTGGGAAATAATGGCGCTCGCCTCCTATTTCCTAGTAACGACCCAGCACCGCATCGCTGAAATCCGCCGCGCCGGCTTTCTGTATCTGCTCATTGCGCACCTGGGAGCGCTCGGAATTCTCTTGTGCTTCGGTGTCCTGCAGGGCGGACACTGGGAGATGACTTTCGATGCGATGCGTGCGGCACACCTGAGCCCACAGTGGGCGACGTGCGCGTTTCTTCTGGCATTTTTTGGCTTCGGCGCAAAAGCCGGTCTCGTGCCGCTGCACGTATGGTTGCCCGAGGCGCATCCCGCGGCGCCTTCGCCCGTGTCAGCGCTCATGAGTGGAGTGATGCTGAAAACGGCTCTCTACGGCATTCTGCGGGTGAGCTTTGACCTCATTGGCGAGCCGCTATGGTGGTGGGGGCTGATCGCCCTCGGCGTCGGCCTTTTTAGTGCACTCTATGGCGTCGTGTTCGCCGCCGCGCAAACGGACATGAAGCGGCTCCTCGCCTACTCCTCGATCGAAAACATCGGCATCGCCTGCGCCGGCCTCGGACTCGCGATCGTGTTCGCCGGCCTCGGCATGACTTCGCTCGCCGCGCTTGCTGTCATTGCGACGCTATATCATTGTCTGAACCACGCGCTGATGAAGAGCCTGTTGTTCCTCGGCACGGGCGCGGTACTGCACGCGACCGGCCAGCGCAACCTCGGCAAGTTGGGTGGTCTCATGCGCTATATGCCCTGGACCGCATGGCTCACACTAATCGGTGCGCTCGCGATCGCGAGCCTGCCACCGTTGAATGGCTTCGTTTCCGAGTGGCTGCTGCTGCAGGCGTTCCTGTTCACCGACCAGATCCCGCGCACCTTCATCAATATGCTCTTGCCACTCGGCGCGGCCGTCGTCGCGCTCAGCGCCGCGCTCGCTGCATACGTCATGGTGAAGTTCTACGGCGTGATCTTCCTTGGTGTTCCGCGCGAGAGCAGCCTCGTGCGCGCGCATGACTGTGGGCGTCTTGAGCGGTTCGGCCTCGCATGGCTTGCCGCCGGCTGCGTGTTGTTAGGCCTGCTGCCCGTACAAGTGATCGCACGACTGAACGCGGCAGCGACCTTGCTCGTCGGGACAGGGCTAGGTCAACACGGACAGCGCTGGTGGTTGCTGGCGCCGCTGACGCAAGGTCGCGCCTCGTATGGCCCCATCGCCTTTTTCATCGGCGTGCTGTCGATCGTGTTGCTCACAGTGCTCGTGGTGCGCTTCTTCTATCACGGTCGCGTGCGCTTCAGCCTCCCATGGGACTGCGGCTTCGGGCAACTCGATGCGCGCATGCAAGACAGCGCGGAGGGATTTGGCCAGCCCGTCCGGCACGTGTTTCAACCCTTCTTTCGCATGCAGCGCGAGTTGCCCTCGGCATTCGATAGTGCCCCGAAGTATCGGGTCATCGTGACCGATCGGATCTGGTACGCACTATACGAGCCGCTTGTGAATCTCGTGCGCCGGGCAGCGAATTGGGTCGCATGGCTGCAGCAGGGGCGCGTGACGACGTATCTTTTATACGGATTCGTGACACTGCTCGTGCTTCTGGGCGTGGTGCTCGCATGAGCGTCACCGAGCTACTGACCCAGGGCCTCGAAATCATTGTCGCCGTGGCCGCTGCGCCACTCTTCCTCGGGTGGATCAATCAATGCCGCGCCTGGCTGCAGAACCGGAGCGCTCCGAGCGTTCTGCAACCCTACCGCATCATTCAAAAGCTCTTCAACAAGGACGCAGTGATCGCGGCGAACGCGTCGCCGCTCTTTCGCGTCGCCCCGTACATCGTCTTCGGAGCCATGACGCTGGCGGCCGCCATCATTCCCTCAATGGGCACGCGCCTGCCGTTCACCGCCGCCGCTGACGCGATCGCCCTCGTGGGACTCCTCGCGACTGCACGCGTCTTCATGGCGCTCGCGGCGATGGACAGCGGGACAGCCTTTGGCACCCTCGGCGCGCGGCGCGAGATGATGGTGGGCTTCCTCGCTGAGCCCGCTCTCTTGATGGTGATCTTTGTCGCCTCCCTCATCTCGGCGACCACGTCATTGCCCGCGATTTCCGAGCATTTGACGACCGAGGCCATCGGCCTGTATCCGAGCCTGGCGTTCACGGCGGTGGCCTTCACTATGGTGCTGCTCGCAGAGAACGCTCGCATCCCCATCGACAATCCGGCCACGCACCTTGAACTCACGATGATTCACGAGGCGATGCTGCTCGAGTACTCGGCGCGCCACTTGGCCCTGATGGAATGGACGGCTGCACTCAAACTCTTCAACTACGCTTGCATCGGCTTTGCGCTGTTCGTGCCTTGGGGAATCGCCGCGGGTGCAGCGGCACCAAACGCGCTTTTGATCGCGATTCCGGTTCTCGCCTTGAAGCTTGTGCTCGCCGGCAGCGGCCTTGCGCTCATCGAGACGGTGTCGGCGAAGCTGCGTGTATTCCGGGCGCCGGAGTTTCTAGCAACCGCATTCCTCTTCGCCGTTCTGGGGCTCCTCGTGCACTTGCTACTCGGAGCTTAGGCATGACACCGCTTTCTTGGAATCTGCAGCTCCTCAACGCTTGCGCCGCGCTGTTGTTGCTGCTCGCATTTGCAATGCTCTCGCAGCGACGCATCGTTACGCTCGTCGATCTACTTGCCTTGCAAGGCGCGGTGCTGTGCATCGCGACGGTGCTCGTCGCGTGGCGCACCGGCAAATCCCACCTCTACATCTCGGCGCTACTCACCTTGGGGCTCAAGGTCCTGTTCCTACCCTGGCTTCTACGTCGCCTCATCCGCCGGCTCGACGTGTACTGGGATACCGAGCCAATGGTCAACATTGGCGGCACTATGCTGCTCGGTCTTTTGATCGTCATCTTTGCGTTTGGCCTCGCGCAGCCGATCTCAGCGCTTGCGAACACATCAACGAAGAGCACGATCGCCGTCGCCGTCACCCTCCTGGCCTTTCTCACCATGATTACGCGCAAGAAGGCGATGTCGCAAATCGTCGGGTTCCTGTCGATGGAGAATGGTCTGTTTTTCGCGGCGATGAGCGCCACCTCCGGCATGCCGATGGTGGTCGAGTTCGGCGTCGCACTCGACGTGCTGGTAGCGATGCTCGTGCTTGGCGTGTTTTTCTTCCAGATACGCGAGCGCTTCGAGAGTCTGGACCTGCATCACTTCGAGCCGCTGAAGGAGGAGAAGTAGCATGGAGTTCGCGCTGCTGCTCGCGCTCCCGCTCGGCGGCGCCCTCGTGCTGGGAGTGTTTGGCGCGCGCCGCTTGGCGGCTGAGCTGAACGCACTCTTCAGCATTGCGACGTTCGTAGCGGCTTGCGCGCTCACGGTGCGAGTCATTGCTGAAGGCAATCTCGTGGTGGCGCGCGAACAGTTCTTCATCGACCCATTCAATGTGTTTCTCGTCACCTTGACCGCTTTTGTGGGCTGCACTACGGCGCTCTTTTCGCGTCCCTACATGCGTGTCGAGCTCGAGCACGGGCGCTTAACTGCCGGGCGACTGCGGCTCTATCACAGCATGTACCAGCTCTTTATTTTCACCATGCTGCTCGCGCTCACGACCAACAATATGGGCCTGCTGTGGGTGGCGATGGAGGCTGCAACGCTCTCAACCGTGCTGCTCGTGACGCTGTACCGCACGCCCGCTAGCCTCGAGGCGGGTTGGAAGTACTTCATTCTGTGTGGCGTGGGGATTGCTCAGGCGCTGTTTGGAACGATTCTCTTGTATTTCGCGGCGGAGAAGGTATTAGGAAGTGAAGGGGTGACGGCGCTTTTGTGGACGCACCTAAACGATGTGAAGGGGCAGCTTGAACCCACCGTCTTAAGTCTCGCTTTCGTCTTCTTACTGGTCGGCTACGGCACGAAGGTGGGACTCGCGCCGCTGCACAACTGGCTTCCCGATGCGCACGCGGAAGGGCCGACGCCCATCTCAGCTGTGCTTTCGGGCCTATTATTGAACGTTGCTCTGTATGCAGTCGTGCGTTGCAAAATACTCGTGGAAGGCTCACTGCACTCGTCGCTGCCGTCGCAAATGCTCATGGGTTTCGGCCTGCTATCGGTCGGGCTCGCGGCGCTGTTTCTTTGGCGCCAGCGTGACATCAAGCGCCTCTTCGCCTACTCCTCCATCGAGCATATGGGCATCATCAGCTTCGCCTTCGGCATGGGTGGGCCGATCGCGAACTTTGCAGCCCTCTTGCATATGACCGTTCATTCGTTGACGAAGTCGGCGATCTTCTTCGCGGTTGGCCATGCCGCGCAAAAAGCTGGCTCTCAGATCATGGACAACATACGCGGACTCTTGAGCATAAGTCCCGCAGTGGGCTGGGGACTCATGCTCGGCACGCTCGCGATTCTTGGTCTGCCGCCCTTTGGTGTGTTTGCGAGCGAGTTTTTGATCCTGACGACGGCAGTGAAGGCGCAACCTTGGGCGACTCCTATCCTGGTTGCGGCTCTTGGCATAGCATTCGCGGCAATTTTCCGCCGGGTACAACCGATGGTATTCGGCGAGGCTTCGGTGCAGCAGTTGTCGCATGCGCCAGCCCTGCTGCCGGTGTTCGCGCACCTGATTATCGTGCTCGGTCTCGGCGTGTACATCCCGCCGTATCTTGCGCACTGGTATCGCGAGGCCGCACGCCTCATTGGAGGATTCTAGGTGACTGTGAAGTTGTGGTGGGACCTCGGGACGCCCGTAACGCAGGTCCCGGGCATGCGCCGTCTCACGGTAGATGCGGCGACCTGGGCGCGCGCCGCCGAGGAGTTTGCGGCGGCGGATGCGCATCTGCTTGCGCTATGGGCCGCGCGCACGCCTACCGAGGAGGGATTTCTCATCCGGGCGGCATTCGTCGTCGCGGGCGCAGGATTGATACTGGAGCTGCCCATCGCGGACTGCGATCTGCCTTACCCGGGGCTCGAACCTTTCTTTCCAGCCGCATCGCGGATGCAGCGCGCGACGTACGATTTGTGGGGGCTAAGATCCACGGACCCAGATAGGCGCCCGTGGCTGCGCCACGCAACGTGGCCCGAGGATAAATTTCCGCTCCGGGATCCCGCAGACGTCGCGGCTGGGACATCGATCTCGGACGCGTATCGCTTTGTGCGCGTCGAGGGTGACGGCGTGCACGAAATTCCGGTTGGACCCGTACATGCGGGCATCATTGAGCCAGGGCATTTCCGCTTTTCGATCGTCGGGGAGAAAGTACTGCGGCTCGAAGAGCGCCTGGGCTACGTACACAAGGGCATTGAGCGTCGCTTTACGGATCTTCCGATTCTCGAGGGTCATCGTCTCGCGGCAAGAGTCTCGGGAGATTGCGCCGTCGCGTACGCTTGGGCCTACTGTCAGGCGCTCGAAGGAATGGTTGGCCTGCGAGTGCCCGCACGTGCCGGATGGCTGCGAGCATTATGTCTGGAGCTCGAGCGCGTTGCCAACCATCTGGGCGACTTGGGCGCACTCGGCAATGATGCCGGATTCGCGTTCGGCCTCGGGCAGTTCTCGCGTCTAAAAGAGCACCTATTGCGCACGAATGAGATGGCCTTTGGACAGCGCTATCTCTTTGATACGGTAGTTCCGGGTGGCCTGCGCGCGGATCTGGCCGAGTCCGCCGCGCACGCGCTGGGAAATTTCTTGTCGCAGCTTGCGCCGGAAGTGCAAAGCCTGCGCGAAATTTACGACGAACACGGCGGTGTGCGCGATCGCTTCCTCGGCGCGGGGCGCGTAGCGCCCGAGCTTGCCGCCCGTCTCGGGCTCATTGGATTCGCGGGCCGTGCGAGCGCTCGGGGGCTCGACGTGCGGATCGATTTCCCATGTGCGCCGTACACCGAGCTCGTGCCAAAGAGGGTCACGCACACAGCAGGTGACGTCGCCGCTCGAGTCGCGGTGCGCTTCGATGAGCTGCAGGAATCATGCCGACTCAGCCTGCAGATATTGAAGTCACTGCCGTCCTCTAGCCATCGAGTGGCGTGCCCGCAGCCGGCGCAGGGTGCATTTGGGATCGGCTTGATTGAAGGATGGCGTGGACCAATTTTCCTCGCGCTCGAAGCGGGAGCTGCCGGTGCGATCAGTCGTTGCCATCCGCACGATCCCTCTTGGCAGAACTGGCCGGTGCTCGAGCATGCGATCATCGGCAACATCGTTCCGGATTTTCCGCTGATCAACAAATCCTTCAACTTGTCCTATAGCGGGCACGACCTCTAAGGCGGGCACGGTCATGCTAAAAACCATTAGAAGAATTGCCGCGGTGGGTATTGTGACCGAGGCCGCCCCGCCGGCTGATCCGCAACTGTGCGCGCGCGAGATTCTGCACGAGCGCATTCGCGCGCTCCTAGGGCGCGCATTGTGCATACGGCATGTGGATGCCGGGTCCTGCAATGGCTGTGAGCTGGAAATCCATGCGCTCAACAACCCGATCTACAATATTGAAGGGCTCGGAATCAAGTTCGTCGCAAGTCCGCGCCACGCCGATCTGCTGCTAGTTACCGGGCCGGTCGCGAGCAACATGCGTGCGGCGTTGCAGCGCACCTACGAGGCGATGCCCGACCCCAAGATCGTCGTCGCCGTCGGAGACTGTGGTTGTACGGGCGGCATCTTCGGGGAGAGCTATGCAAGTTGCGGGCGCGTCGCAAATGTCATTGCAGTAAACGTCGCCGTACCGGGCTGCCCGCCGTCGCCCACGCGCATCCTGCAGGGCATCTTGACCGCCATTGCCTAGAGCAGATCCCGCAGGCGGTAATAAAGCAGCGCCAGCACGAGCGCAGGGCGTCGCAAGACAGTCCCGCCGGGAAAGTCGTGGTGCGGAATCCTTGCAAACACGTCGAACCGCTCCGCGGTTCCGGCGATGGCTTCTGCGAGCAGCGCTCCGGCGACGCCCGCAAGTGCGACGCCGTGACCCGAGAACCCCTGCAGAAAATACACGTTCGGCGCCAAGCGCCCGAAGTGAGGAGCGCGGTTCATCGTGATGTCCACGAAGCCTCCCCAGTTGTACTCGACGCGCAGGTCGGCGAGCTGTGGAAATACCTTCAGCATTCGCGCCCGCGTTGCGGCGGGAACGGCAGACGGGGCGCGCGCCGAGTAGCTTACACGCCCACCGAATAGCAGGCGCTTATCGGCCGAGAGCCGGAAGTAGTCGAGCACCCAATTCATATCGCTGACGGCCGCATTGTTGGCGATCAGGCCTCGGGCGCGCTCTGCGCCCAACGGTTCGGTCGCGATGATATAGGTCGCCACTGCCATGATCTTCTTTGCAAGCGCTGGCGCAAGGGCTCCAAGATAGGTGTTTCCGCACAGAGCGAGATGCCGGCAGCGTACTTGTCCATTAGCTGTGCGCACCTCGATATGCTGTGCAGGCGCGAAGCTAAGTGCGCGAGTGTTCTCGAATATGCCGACGCCGCGTCCCGCGGCGGCAGCAGCGAGCCCGAGAGTATAGTTGAGCGGATGCAGGTGCCCGCTCGCCGAGTCGTAGAGCGCGCCCGAGTAACGGGTCGTGGCGAGGAGCGAGCGCACCTCCTCGCGCGGCATGTAGCGTACGCTTTCATATCCATAGCGGCCGCGCAGCATCGCAAGTTCCGCATGCAGCTCGCGCTCGTGACGCATCTTCAACGCCACTTGCATCTGTCCATTGACCCAATCGCAGGCGATCGAATATTTGACGATGCGTTCTTTGATAACAGCAAGTCCCGCGATCGAAACGTCCCAAACCGCCCGCGCGGAGGTTGCGTCTAACAACCCTTCGATACTGGCCTGTCCAGCCGCGACGCCGAAGAGCGCTTGCCCACCGCTCCTGCCGGAGGCGCCCCAGCCGATTCGCTGCTCTTCGACGAGCACGACGCGGTAGCCCCGCTCCACCAGATGCAAGGCAACCGAGCAACCGGCGATGCCGCCGCCCACGACACACACATCGCAGTCGATGGAACCTGTGAGCGCCGGCCAGCGTACGGCCGGATGCGCGGTTGCACCATAATAGGAGTTAACGCCGGGCTCAGGGCTCATGATCGGTACGACGGCGCTCGGCTGGAGGGTGTTCAAGGCATTAGGGTAAGATAGATCCCGCTCGCCATCATCATGCAATCCAATCGTCCAGTCATCGGAATTACCGCCGACCAGCGCATGATCGGTCCGCATCCCTTTCACGCGGTTGGGGATAAGTATGTGCGCGCGGTGATGGAGGCGGCGGATGCGATCCCGCTATTGATTCCGGCGCTCGGAGAGCACCTGGGGCTCGATGAGCTGCTCGCGCATCTCGACGGCATCCTCTTCACGGGCAGCCCGTCAAATGTGGAGCCGTATCGATACAACGGAGATGCTAGCATTCCCGGTACTCTGCACGATGCGGCGCGTGATGCTACGACGTTGGCGCTCATTCCGCGCGCAATCGGCGCAGGCATACCAGTATTCGGCATCTGCCGCGGCTTTCAGGAAGTCAACGTTGCTATGGGCGGCACACTCACGCAGCGACTGCACGAAGTGCCGGGACTGTTGGATCATCGTGACGACGCTGAGCAGCCGCTGGTGGTGCAATATGCGCCGGCGCACGATGTGACTCTCGAGCCCGACGGCCTTTTGTCGCGACTCGCAGGGGTGACACACGTGCGGGTCAACTCTCTGCATTCACAGGGGGTGGAGCGTCTCGCGCCCGATTTGATCGTCGAGGCGCGCGCGCCTGATGGCGTCATCGAGGCGTTCCGCGTCAAAGATGCGCTGCGGTTTGCATTGGCGGTCCAATGGCACCCGGAATGGCAGGTGATGAGCGACTCATTTTCGCGCGCGATGTTCGCAGCCTTCGGCGCGGCGAGTCGTGAGCGTGCGCAGCATAAATAAAAGGTTCGGTTTATGGCGAGTGAAATTCAACAGTTCTTTCGCGACCACGGCATTTCCGAGGTTGAGGCGATCATCCCGGATATGGCGGGCGTTGCGCGCGGCAAGATCATGCCTGCCGCCAAATTCGCCGAAGATGAAGGCATGCGTCTGCCGGAGAGCATTTTTCTGCAGACCGTGACCGGCGACTACCCGCCGAATACCGGGGATGCGATGAGTCCGGCGGAAATCGACATCATTCTGAAGGCGGATCCGAAGACCGTACGCCGAGTGCCGTGGGCCGCTGAGCCTACCGCGCAGGTGATTCACGATTGTTTCTATTCCGACGGGCGCCGTGTGACCATGGCGCCGCGACATGTGTTGCGCAATGTCCTGGAGCTGTACGCGCAGCGCGGCTGGGAACCCGTAGTGGCGCCGGAGCTCGAGTTCTATCTCATCGAGCCGAATATCGACGCCGATTATCCGCTGAAACCACCCATAGGCCGATCGGGCAGAGCGGAGCCCGGCCGCCAGTCCTACAGCATCGCAGCCGTCAACGAATTCGATCCGCTGTTCGACGACATCTATCAGTTCTGCGAAGATCAGGATATCGAGATCGACACGCTGATCCACGAGGACGGCCCGGCGCAAATGGAGATCAATCTCATTCATGGGCATCCCATGGACCTTGCCGATCAGGCGTTTCTCTTCAAGCGCACGGCGCGCGAGGCGGCGCTGCGACACAAGATGTACGCGACGTTCATGGCCAAGCCGCACGCGAAAGAGCCGGGCAGCGCCATGCACATTCACCAGAGCATCGTCGATTTGAAGACGCGCAAGAACGTCTTCAGCAATGCCGACGGGACGCCCTCGCAGCTGTTCTTCTCGCACATCGCGGGCCTGCAGAAGTATTTGCCAGCGGCCATGGCGCTGCTGTGTGCGAATGTCAATTCCTATCGGCGCTTGACGCCCTACCTGTCGGCACCGATCAACGTTCACTGGGGCTACGACAACCGCACCGCCGGCCTGCGCGTGCCGATGTCGAATGCGGAAGCACGCCGGGTAGAAAACCGCGTAAGCGGCGCGGACGCGAATCCCTACATAGCCATCGCGACGTCACTCGCTTGCGGTTATCTCGGCATGGTTGAAGGGCTGCAGCCGACCGATCCGATTACGGGCAGTGCGCATGACCTGCCCTTCGGTCTGCCGCGATCTTTGGACGAGGCGCTGCGCCGTCTGCGCGAGAGCGAAGCCCTCGTCGGCTTGCTGGGCGAAGCCTTTATCGCGGCCTTCTCCATCGTCAAGGAAGCTGAGTACGAGGTTTTCCTGCAGGTCATCAGCTCCTGGGAGCGTGAGCACTTGCTGCTCAACGTATGATAAGCGCTATCCGCATCGCCTCATTAGGGGTATCGCTGCTCTTGGCGCTCGCCGCGTGCGGTGGCGGGCGGCCGCCGGGGGGCGGCAGCGCCGCGGCTGGAAAACCGGGAGCTGAAGGCTCGGCGGACAGCAGCAACGAGAAGGTCGTCAATATCTACAACTGGTCAGACTATATCGATCCAGGAGTGTTGAAGGACTTCGAGGCGCAGACGGGTATCAAAGTCAACTACGACGTATTCGACTCCAACGAAGTACTCGAAACCAAGCTCTTGGCCGGAAACACGGGCTATGACCTTGTCGTACCGACGGCGAATTTTCTCGAGCGGCAGGTAAAGGCGGGGGTGTTCCAGAAGCTCGACAAGTCACGGCTGCCAAATCTTAAGAACGTGGATCCAGATATCCTTAAGCGCATCGCGTTGCACGATCCAGGCAATGAGCACGGGGTCAACTATCTGTGGGGCACGTCGGGGCTCGGATATAACGTTGCGAAAATTCATGAGCGGATGCCCGATGCGCCGGTCGATAGCTGGCGAATGCTGTACGACCCCAAAGTCATCTCGAAGTTCAAGGATTGCGGCGTGTCGGTTTTCGATGCGCCTTCGGAAGTCGTAAGTACGGTGCTCATTTTTCTCGGCAAGAACGCCAACAGTTTGTCGCCCGATGATCTGGCACAAGCTCAGAAAGTGCTGATGTCTATCCGACCGTACTTGCGTTATGTGGACACCGAACGCTATATCGAGGATTTGGCGAACGGTGAGACTTGCCTTGCGCTTGGGTGGGGAGGAGATGTGCTGCAAGCGCGAGATCGAGCGCGCGAGGCGGGCAAGGGCATCGAGATCAAATACAGCCTGCCGCGCGAAGGCGCCGTCATTTTTTTCGACATGCTCGCGATTCCTGCCGACGCACCGCACCCGCAGAACGCCCTTACGCTTATCAACTATCTGCTCCAACCACAGGTCGCGGCGAGGAACTCGAACCTAGTAAGGTACGCGAATAGTGTCCCTGCATCGCGGCCAATGTTGTCCGACAGCGTGAAGAATGATCCCAACATCTATCCGCCGCCCGACGTCATGGCAAAGCTCGTACCGAATCTCGCTCAGCCGGCCGACTACACGCGGCTTCTGACGCGCATGTGGACGCGGTTCAAGACGGGCCAGTAGCCGTGTCTGAGGCCTACGTGCGCATCGAAGGGGTCACTAAGACCTTCGGCGGTGCGCCCGCCGTGGACAATGTCTCGCTCGATATCCACCGCGGTGAGATCTTCTGTCTCCTTGGAGGTTCCGGTTCGGGGAAGACCACGCTGCTGCGAATGCTGGCGGGATTCGAAACGCCGACCGGCGGCCGCCTGTACATCGATGGGCAAGACATGACGGGCATTGCCCCCTGTGAGCGGCCCGTCAACATGATGTTCCAGTCCTACGCGTTGTTTCCGCACATGAGCGTCGAAAGGAACGTGGCTTTCGGTCTCGAGCAGGAGAAGCTTTCGCGCACTGAGATCAGCGAGCGCGTGGCGCAGATTCTCGACATCGTGAAGATGACGGCGTTTCTCGGCCGCAAGCCACATCAGCTCTCCGGAGGGCAGCGGCAGCGGGTCGCATTGGCACGGGCGCTCGTAAAGCGCCCCAAGCTGTTGCTTTTGGATGAGCCGCTCGGCGCGCTCGATCGCAAGCTGCGCGAGCATACGCAGTTCGAGCTCCTGGCCATCCAGAAGCGTCTGGGGGTCACGTTCATCGTCGTGACTCACGACCAGGGAGAAGCGATGACCCTGGCCTCTCGCATCGGCGTGATGAATCACGGCCAAATCGTACAGATTGGCACGCCGCTCGACATCTACGAGTATCCGCAGACAAAATTCGTCGCCGATTTCGTGGGTTCCGTCAACCTCTTTGACGGCCGCCTTGTAGAGGACGAAGCGGATCACGTGCGCATCCGCTCGGAGGAGCTCGGCGGCGTGGTCTACGTCGACCACGGCATAAGCTCGACGCCGGACGTGACCGTTTCGGTCGCCATTCGCCCTGAGAAGATTGGCATCGATCGCATCCAGCCTGCGGGCAGCGAGAACATCGCGCACGGCAGGGTGAAGGAGATCGCCTACATGGGCGACACATCAATCTATATCGTAGAGCTCGATGCAGGAAAGCTCGTGCGCGTAACCCTGCCAAACGTCGTGCGCCGCGCCGAGGATCGGTTTACCGCAGAGGAAAGTGTGTATCTGTCCTGGCACGCCTCAAGTCCGGTGGTTCTCACTCGTTAGGAGCCACCTTTGCAAGCGCTGCGCAAACATGCAGGCAGGCGGTTCGTGGTGGCCGTCCCCTACCTGTGGCTGATCGTCCTGTTCCTTATCCCCTTCATCATTGTCTTCAAGATTTCCTTTTCGGAGACCCGCATGGCGATGCCGCCCTATGCGCCGCTCATCGAGTGGCGCGACGGCGTGATCGTGGGGATCAAACTATATTTTTCGAATTACCAATTTCTATTCACCGATCGACTGTATGCAAGCGCGTATCTGTACTCCATTAAGGTAGCGGCGGTTTCGACGCTCTGGTGTCTCCTGATTGGTTATCCAATGGCCTACGCAATCGCGCGCTCCACTGTCGCCTGGAAAAACCTGCTCTTGATGCTCATCATCCTGCCTTTCTGGACCTCATTCCTGTTGCGCGTCTATGCCTGGATCGGGCTGCTTAAAAGTAACGGTGTGATCAACAACGTGCTGCTCTCGCTTGGTGTTATCCACGAACCGTTAACGCTCATGCAGACTGACTTCGCCGTATACGTCGGCATCGTCTATTCGTATCTGCCATTCATGATCCTGCCGTTGTACGCCAATCTCGAGAAGCATGATGCGACGCTGCTCGAGGCGGCCGCTGATCTGGGCGCGCGGCCATGGCGGGCGTTTCTCCGGGTTACTCTTCCCCTGTCGATGCCCGGAATCATGGCCGGTTGCCTTCTCGTGTTCATTCCGGCTGTCGGCGAATACGTGATTCCGTCGCTCCTCGGTCGCACGGACCAGCTGATGATCGGACGCGTGCTGTCCGACGAGTTTTTCGCCAACCGCGACTGGCCGGTCGCAAGTGCAGTCGCAATTCTGATTCTCATCCTCTTGGTAGTTCCGATCATGCTCTTTCAGCGCGTACAAAAGAGCGAGCTGGAGGCGCGGCCGTGAACAGGGGCTATTTCTCGCGCACGGGACTCGTCATCGGACTTGCGTTCTTGTACGTGCCAATTCTCTCGATGGTGATATTCTCCTTCAATAACTCGCGACTGGTCACAGTCTGGGACGCCGCGAACTCGCCGACTCTCAAGTGGTATGGGGAGCTGCTGTCGAACGGACCGATACTGCGAGCCGCATGGCTCTCGATCCGGGTCGCCGCGAGCGCCGCGACCGGAGCGGTAGTGCTCGGAACACTCGTCGGAATTGTCTTGGCGCGCTTCGGACCGTTTCGTGGCCGCACGCTTTTATCGGCGATGACGACCGCGCCCCTCGTAATGCCGGAGGTGATCACAGGTTTGTCCCTGCTGTTGCTGTTTGTCGCGCTCGAGCAGCTGATTGGCTGGCCGCGAGGCCGGGGCATGCTCACAATAATATTGGCGCACATCACCTTTACGATGTCGTACGTGGCTGTGGTGGTACAGTCGCGGCTGGCCGGTTTCGATGAGTCACTGGAGGAGGCGGCGATGGATCTGGGGGCGCGTCCCGTGACCGTGTTTTTCCGCATCACACTGCCGCTCATTGTGCCGGCCATCGTCTCCGGGTGGCTGCTGGCGTTCACAATTTCGTGGGACGATGTCGTGGTCTCACAGTTTGTCGCCGGCCCCGCCTCAACAACCCTGCCGATGGTGATCTTCTCGAAGGTTCGCCTGGGGGTGAGTCCCGACGTGAACGCGCTCGCCACGCTCATGGTGCTGATCGTCGCGCTGGGCATCGTGATCAGCAGTGTATGGATGCACGCCTTGACCAAGCGACGCGAGCGCGAATCGCAGCTCGCAGTCGCCGCCAATCAATGAGCGCCATGGTCCGCAGCGTACTCGGAATTGACGTCGGCGGTTCTTCGATCAAAGGAGGCTTGGTCGACATCGAGGCAGGGCTATTGCAGGGGAAGCTCGTATCGGTTGCGACGCCGCGCCCGGCCGCGCCAGAGCCGGTGATGCAGGCCGTTGCGAACCTCGCGGCTACGATGTCCTTAACACAGACGGCGGGCGTTGCCTTTCCGAGTGTCGTGCAAGGCGGCAAGGCGCGCACCGCCGCGCACATTGACCCGGCATGGATCGATATCGACGGCGCGGCGCTGGCCACGCGCGCGCTTGGCCGGCGAGCTGTCTTCCTGAATGATGCCGACGCGGCCGGCCTTGCTGAAATGCGCTGGGGTGCGGGACGCGGGCTCAAGGGGGTGGTGATCATGCTGACGTTCGGGACAGGCATCGGCACGGCGCTTTTTGCGGACGGCAAATTGTTTCCCAACACCGAATTGGGGCATCTCGAGTTGAACGGCATCGATGCGGAAGAGTGGGCGTCGGCGCGCATCCGTACGCAGCTCGGGCTTGATTGGCCTGCGTGGATCGAACGCGTGAATGCTTACCTCAAGCGGATGCAGGCGCTTTTCTGGCCGGACGTATTTATTCTCGGCGGCGCGGTGAGCGAGCGCTTCGAGGAATTCGCACCGCATCTGCATTCGGCTGCACAGATCCGGCCGGCACAATTCGCAGGCCAGGCCGGAGTCATCGGTGCGGCGCTTGCGGCCGCCTCCTAATACCTGCGGTCGACACGCGTGCCCATCGCCAGCAAGCTGCCCGATATCGGCACGACGATATTCACCGTCATGTCGCGACGTGCACGTGAGCTGGGTGCACTCAACTTAGGACAGGGGTTCCCCGACTACGATATCGATCCGCGCATTACGCACCTGGTGACGGCGGCGATGACGGCCGGGCACAATCAATACGCGCCGATGGAGGGCAGCGTGGAATTGCGTGCGCAGATTGCGCGCAAGATCAAAAATTGTTACGGCGTCGCAGCGGATCCAGAAACCGAAATCACGATTACGCTCGGCGCCACCGAAGCGCTCTACTCTGTCATTCAGGCGACGGTCGGCCCGGCAGATGAGGTCATCCTATTTGATCCGTCTTACGATTCCTACGATCCTGCCGTCAGGCTCGCGGGCGCGCGCTCTGTGCGGCTGCCGTTGCAGCAGCCGGATTTTCGCTACGACTGGGATCGCGTGCGCGCGGCTATTACGCCGCACACCCGGCTCGTCATCATTAACAGTCCGCACAATCCCGCTTGCACGGTAACGTCCGCGGCGGATCTTGATGCACTCGCCGCCGTGATCGACGGCCGGGATATCCTGGTGCTGTCGGACGAGGTATACGAGCACGTCGTGTTCGACGGCCGTACGCATTGCTCGGTGCTCGCGCACGCCGAGCTGCGGGCGCGAAGTTTCGCGGTGTTCTCCTTCGGCAAGACGCTGCACGCTACAGGCATCCGGGTGGGGTATTGCATTGCACCCGCCGAACTTACGCGCGAGATGCGCAAGGTTCACCAATTCAACACCTTTAGCATCGCGCATCCCTTGCAACACGCGATTGCGGCGTATCTTTTGCAGGCGCCCGAGGCGTGGCAGAATTTATCCGGCTTTTTTCAGGCAAAGCGCGACCGTCTGCGCGGCGCGCTCGCAGGCAGCGGCTTTACGCTCCCTGCCGCCGCGGGAACCTACTTCCAACTGCTCGACTTCCGAGAGCTGGACGATTGCGACGATCAGAGCTTCGCGGAGCGCCTGCTCACCGAAGCGGGTGTCGCGACGATTCCGCTGGCGCCGTTCTATGCGGTTGCGCCGCACCTGTCCGTGGTGCGCCTGTGCATCGCGAAGCGCGATGAAACGCTTGATGCAGGCGCGGCGCGCCTGCGCACCTTTGCACAGAGGCCCATTAAAAAATGAAGAAGCCGACGCTCGTCAATCACCCGCCCAAAGTGGAGCTGCCGCCGGACAATCATCCGGTGGGGGCACCCATCTATCAGAACGTAAAATTCGAGTTTGACGATCTCGAGCAGACGACTCGCTTTCTGCGCGGCGAGCGCGCGGGTTTTTTCTACATGCGGACCTCGAATCCCACCTCGCGCCAGCTCGAATTGACGCTCGCCGAGCTGCAGGGGCGTGACGATTGCCTCACGACCGGTACAGGCGTCGGTGCGGTCGCCCACACTCTGCTCGGGCTCACGAAACAGGGCGATCACGTGCTGTGTTTCATCGAGACCTACAATCCGACACGCTACATCATTCGCCGCCTGCTCAGCCGCTTTGGCGTGACACATACGATGCTCTCAATCGAAGATCTCGCCGGCGTCGAGCGCACGCTCGCGGAGAAGCCGACACGGCTCGTATTCTTTGAAAGCCCCACCAATCCGGTCACGAAGATCGCGGACATTGTGGCAATTACGCATCTGGCGAAGGCGCATGGCGCGCTCAGCGTGATGGACAACACCTTCGCCGGCTTTCATCAGCATGGCGAGTACGATGTCGATGTTTTCGTACACAGTCTCACGAAGTACGCCTCCGGCGCCGGCGATGTGATGGGCGGCGCAGCCATTGCGCGCGCCGACCTTATCCGGTTGCTGCGCACGGATTTCGCTGCAATGGGCGTCGCTTTGGATCCGCACGCGGCGTTTCTGATTCAGCGCGGGCTCAAGACTTATTTCGTTCGCTACTCCGCCCAATGCGCTCGCGCCGTGCGGATCGCGCAGCTGCTCGCGTCCCACCCGGCGGTCGCGCGCGTGCACTATCCGGGCCTGCCCGATCATCCGCAACACGCGCTGGCGGCTTTGCAGATGCGCGAGTTCGGCACAATAGTCAGCGCCGATCTCAAGGGCGGTTTGGCCGCCGGTGGTTGCTTCGCCGAGAGCCTAAAACTCTTTGCCTTGACGTCGAGTCTGGGCTCGACCGAATCGCTGGTCGTCGCGCCGCAGATGATGGGCGGCCGGGATCTTACCCCCGAGCAACTGCGTATCTCGGCGGTTACGGAAGGCACGGTGCGCCTGTCCATTGGGCTCGAGGATGAGGAGGATCTGGTCGCAGACGTGCTTCAGGCGCTCGATGCCATCCGCACGCGGTGCGGCTGATAGGGAAGCACTTCAAGCAGCTCTCCCTCTTTCAAGCGCTGCTGCACATGCCGCCAGAAGTCAGCGCTCAGGATCTCGGCATGTACGCGCATGAAGGCGGCGCGCTGTGCATCGTCAAAGGCCAAGAAGTTCATGAAGGTCTCTGGAAACACATCATTGTCGGCGACGTAGAACCAGGCTTCTTCGCGCATCTCATCTTCCGGATGGATCGCCTGCGGCATGTCGCGGAAATGGCAATCGGTGACCTGACATAGCTCGTCATAGTCGTAGAAGATCACACGCCCGTGCCGTGTGACCCCGAAATTCTTGAGCAAGAGGTCGCCGGCAAAGATGTTGGTGTAGGCGAGGTCGCGGATGCACTGGCCGTAGTCGAGCACCGCAAGCTCGGCTGCCGGGGCGGCGGCCGTGCGCAGATATAAGTTGAGCGGCGTCATGCGGCGCTCAATGTAAAGATGATCGAAAATTAGGTTGTCACCCTCGCGGTGCACTGTGTTTGCAGTCTCGGCGGCGAGTTCCTCAAGGAGCTTCGGCGCGAAGCGCGCCTGCGGGAACCGCAGCCGCTTGAATTCCTGAGCGTCGATCAGGCGCCCGGCGCGGTCGTGCTTGAAGACGAGCTGATACTTCGCGACGACTTCCTCGCGCAGAATGTTCTTCGGATAGGCGAAGCGGTCGCGGATGACCTTGAAAACAACATCAAATGAGGGCAGCGTGAAACACACCATGACGAGACCGCGCTCGCCAGGAGCATGCACGAAGCGGTCACTCGTGTGCTCCAGATGCCGCAGGAGTTCGCGGTAGCGCTCAGTCTTGCCCTGCTTGGCGCGGCCGAGCACGGTAAAGAGCTCGCCCGCGGGCTTGCGGGGCAGCATGGACTTCAGGAACGCCACACCTTCTGCGACGCGGTCGAGATCCACGTGAAAATAGGACCGCGTAAAGCTGAACACGATGCTGACCTGGTCTTCGGAGAGCATGACCGCATCGACCAGCATGCCACCATCGGTGTTCTTGAGGGCGATGACGAGCGGCACGAGGAGCCCGCGGCCCGTGATGCGGCCGACGATGTAGGCGCGCGTGAGCTGGTAGAACACCGGCGCGATGATTTCGACTTTCTGCACGGTCAACTGTCCGCCAAGGCTGTGCAAATGTGCACGGACGTCGGCGGCGAGGTGTGCGACGCTCTTGTCGAGATCCCTCCACGGGGACCGAAAGGGCAGCTCGCCGAGCAGGTCCTCGAACAGGAGCTTGAGCGAGCCGCGATTGGCGTAGGTTTTGGTACCCCTGACGGCGCTTATGCCGGCAAGCGGGTCAAGATCGGTCGCGACGAATTCGATATCCGCATCGACGCCTACCGTCCCGAAGAGCCGCCGGGTGATGGAGCTGAAAAAGGTCTTGGTGAATTCACTGTCCGGTAGACCGGCGATCTCTGCCGCGAAATGCCGGCGGATATGCGCCCAAACCTGTCGATCAAGAGCCCGATCGCTAAGCTTGGCGCGCAGCTCGGCGATGCTGCGATCGACGAAGCGGTCATACAGTTCGATCCGCTCCACGGCGTCGCGCTGGCTCGTCTTCCAGTCGCGGCTGTCGAAGTGCAGGGGCGCGCGGCGTGTGATGGAGCGAAATTCGGCGTTGTAGTGGGCGAAGGCCTGCGCGATGTGCCGCGCGCAATCCGGGGCAGGATCGGTCGGCGGCTCCTTCTCGGCTGCCATCGCCACCGTCCCCTTCAAAGATTGCGGATCAAGGCATCTCCGAAGGCGCTGGTCGAGACCTCCGTCGCACCGTCCATCTGGCGCGCAAAGTCGTAGGTCACGATCTTCTCGCCAATCGTACGGTCCATGGCGGTGATGATGGCATCGGCCGCTTCCACCCATCCCATGTAGCGAAACATCATCTCGGCCGAGAGGATCAGCGAGCCGGGGTTCACCTTGTCGAGATTCGCGTACTTGGGCGCCGTGCCGTGGGTGGCCTCAAATATGGCATGCCCGGTCATATAATTGATGTTGCCGCCCGGTGCGATGCCGATGCCCCCCACCTGGGCTGCGAGCGCATCAGAGATGTAGTCGCCGTTCAGGTTGGTCGTTGCGATAATGTCGAACTCATCCGGGCGCGTGAGCACCTGTTGCAGGGTGATGTCGGCAATGGCGTCCTTGATGAGGATGCGACCACTGCTCTTTGCCGCATCCATTTCAGCGCTGGCTGCCTTCTCACCCTTTGCGGCCTTGGCACGTTCCCATTGTTCCCAGCTGTAGGTTTGGGACGCGAACTCGCGCTCGGCGAGCTGGTAGCCCCAATTGCGAAACGCGCCTTCGGTGAACTTCTGAATATTCCCCTTGTGTACCAGCGTTACGCTTTTCCTCTTGTTGGCGATCGCGTACTCGATGGCGGAGCGAATCAGCCTTTCGGAGCCCTCCTTGGAGACAGGCTTGATGCCGATGCCGGAGCTCTCCGGAAAGCGGATCTTTGCATATGACTTGGGAAAGGCCTGCTTGAAGAGCTCGAGGAACTTCTTGTTCTCGTCCGTCCCCGCCTCGAATTCAATACCGGTGTAAATGTCCTCGGTATTCTCGCGGAAGATCACCATGTCCACTTTTTGCGGGTTTTTTACCGGCGAGGGCACGCCTTTGAACCAGCGAACGGGGCGCAGACACACGTACAGATCAAGGAGCTGGCGCAGCGCCACATTGAGCGAGCGGATGCCGCCGCCGACCGGCGTCGTGAGCGGGCCTTTGATCGACACCAGATAATCGCGGCACGCCGTGACTGTCTCATCCGGCAGCCAGGTGTGCAGGAGCTTGTTGGACTTCTCCCCCGCATAAACCTCCAACCAGTGGATCTTGCGGCGATCGCCGTAGGCCTTCTGCACGGCCGCATCCATGACGCGCACGCTCGCCCGCCAGATATCAGGCCCGGTGCCGTCGCCTTCGATGAAGGGGACGATCGGATTGTCCGGTACCACGAGGCGCCCCTTGCTGATGGACATCTTGGCGCCATCCGCGGGTGCGGTGAACTTCGCTGCCGTGGCCGTAGACATGCTTTACCCCGTGAGAATCCTTGCCTGGCGACTGGTCGCCGACGGCGTGAATGCTAGCACGCGGTATCCGCCCGAGGGATGGCTAGAATACGCGCCCATGACCTGCACGCTCACGACCACGCCCGCAGCCGATGGATTCAGGATGCCGGCAGAATACGAGCCGCACGCCGGTTGTTGGATGCTCTGGCCCGAGCGCCCCGATAACTGGCGCCGGGCCGCCGCGCCTGCGCAGCGCGCCTTCGCACAGGTTGCCGCTGCAATCGTGCGCTTCGAGCCGGTCACGATCGGGGTGTCGGGCGGGTACTTTGAGTCGGCACGCCGGGCACTGCCGGAGGCGGTGCGGGTCGTCGAGCTGTCGCACGATGATTCCTGGATGCGCGATGTCGGTCCGAGCTTCGTCGTTCATCGGCGTGGCGCGGTGCGCGGCGTGCACTGGCGCTTCAACGCCTGGGGAGGCCTGCAGGAGGGTCTGTACTCGCCGTGGGATCAGGATGAGCTCGTGGCACTGAAGGTGCTGGAGATTGAAGGACGCGACCGTTACCGCGCGCCGCTCATCAACGAGGGAGGCGCGATTCACGTGGACGGCGCCGGCACCGCCCTCGTCACCGAAGAGTGCCTCCTCAACGCCAACCGCAACCCCACGTTGGATCGCGCGCGCATCGAAGCACATCTGCGGGCCTACTTGGGCGTGAGTACGACCGTGTGGCTTGGCAAAGGCGTGTTCAACGATGAGACCGACGGACACATCGACGAGCTCGCCTGTTTTGTTCGGCCGGGTGTCGTGTGTCTGGCATGGACCGATGACCAGCGCGATCCGCAGCACGCGATCTCGGTTGACGCCTGGGAGCGACTGCATGATGCGCGCGACGCGCGCGGACGGCGTTTCAAAGTGCACAAGCTCCCGATGCCGGGACCACTTACGATGACCGCGCGGGAGGCGCGCGGCGTGGAGCTCCGTGCCGGCAGTGCGCCGCGCCGCGCCGGGCAACGGCTGGCGGGGAGCTATGTCAACTTCTACGTGGCCAACGGCGGCGTTGTGATGCCACTTCTTGATCCGCGCCGCGATCGCGCCGCAGCTGCGCTTTTGAAGCGCCTGTTTCCGCGACGCCGCGTGGTGGGAGTGCGGACGCGAGAGATCCTGCTCGGCGGCGGCAACATTCATTGCATCACGCAGCAGGTGCCCGCACCGCCGCCTGCCGCATGAGGGGCAGTTCGCTTACAATACGCGACGCTTGAGCGTGATTTGTCGGTGGCGGCCGACAGCGGCCTGCGACCCAAAGTTAAGGTATTCTCGCGGCCTCAACCAAGGTCCCGGGGGGGGCGCCAACGCATGCGTTTTTCGCGCTTGTTCGTGTGCCTGAGTCTCGCGGTTGTTGCGAATGCATTGGGTGCATCTGCTGAGCTGAATCCCGTGCGAACTCATCCGGCGACGCCGGCAGAGCCGGCCGTCCAAGCCGTGATCGTTAAATTGCGCGCGCGCGATTTAACGAGCAGCACGCAGACCCCATCCGCAGATGCCGTTGCGGCACTTGCCAAGCGCGCCGGCCTTGCTTTGCAGGAATCTCATCGAATCGTGGCAAACCTGCACGTGATGCACGTGCTGCCCACCGTGGCCGGTGAGTCCATGGCGGCAACTCTCGCGCGCCTGCGCGCCGACCCGGAGGTCATCTACGCGGAACGCGATCAGCGACGCTATATCCAGGCCACGCCGAACGATCCGCTGTACCCCGATCAGTGGTATCTGCAGAACTCCAGCACGACCCCGAGCGCGATCGATGCGGACACGGCGTGGGACGTGACGACAGGCAGCAACGGAATCGTCATCGCCGATATCGACACCGGCGTACGCTTCGATCATCCGGATCTGCTACGTGCGGGTGCGGGCGACAGCGGCCGACTACTCCCGGGGTACGACTTCATATCGGACCCGAGCATTGGCAATAACGGTGAGGGGCGGGGACCGGATGCTTCGGACCCGGGCGATTGGGTGACGGTGGCGGACGCGAACACAGTGGAATTCAAGGGTTGCACGGTGGCGGAAAGCTCCTGGCACGGGACGCGTGTGGCCGGCATTCTCGGCGCCATCACCGATAACGCGAGCGGCGTCGCCGGCCTCACATGGAACAGCTGGATCTTGCCGGTGCGCGCGCTCGGTAAATGCGGTGGCGACGACTCGGACATTGAGGCGGCGATGGTTTGGGCGGCCGGCATACACGTCGACGGCGTGCCGGACAATCCACACCCGGCAAAAATTGAGAACCTGAGCATCGGGGCGCCGGGCAGCTGTCCGGCGAGCTATCAGGACATCATTGATCAGATAACTCAGCTGGGCGTCCTCATCGTCGCGTCCGCCGGCAATGAAGGCGGACCCGTGGCTGCGCCGGCGAATTGTCCGGGCGTGGCAGGCATCGCGGGTCTGCGCCAAGCGGGTACGAAAGTGGGTTACAGCAATCTTGGCCCCGAGATCGCGCTCGGCGCACCCGCCGGAAATTGCGGCACGGCCGTGGCCGGCGCCCCCTGCCTCTATACCCTCGATACGACCTATAACCTCGGCACCACGACGCCCACCACGAACGGCTACACCGACCAGACGAATACAAACCTCGGTACAAGCTTCTCTGCGCCGATCGTGTCGGGAATCGCTGCGCTGATGTTGGCGGTGAACGGCAATCTCAAATCGACCGAGCTCATAACGCGATTGAAGGAGGGCAGCCAGCCTTTTCCGCAGACCTCTATCGACAATACAAGCCCATCACCACCCCCATCCTGTCACGTCCCGGCGAGCTCGACGGATGTGCAGAATGCCGAATGCATTTGCACGTTGGATGACACGACCTGCGGCGCCGGCATGGCAAATGCGTTCGGTGCAGTCGCTGCCGCCCTGCGGCCCATCGCGGCGGTCGCCGTGCCCGCGACCGTCATGGCCGGCGGGAATATCGTTTTGCAGGCCGCAGGCAGCGCCGCCGCTTGCAATCACACCATCACCGGCTACCAGTGGGTGAGCAGCGATCCAACGAATCACCCGGTGTCGAGCGCCAACGCCTTGGCCACCACAGTCACGGCGCCGACGAGCGGCTCGTTCACCGTGACGCTGACAGTGCTGGACGATGCGATGCCGAAGCGAACGGACGTGGCCACCGTCACAATCTCGCCGACGGCCGCGACGACGGCCGCCCCCTCGAGCGCCGCGTCGAGCGCTTGCCTTAGCGCAGTCGCGGTGGCATCGCCGGTCGCAGTATCTGTCTCGCCGGCCCACGCGAGCCTGCAAGTCGGAATGGCTACGCAGGCGTTCACGGCGGCCGTCACCGACACCACCAATACCGCAGTGAGCTGGGAGGTGAACAATGTGCCCGGTGGCAACTCGACGCTGGGCACGATTTCGGCGTCAGGCGTCTATACCCCACCCGCGACAGTGTCCGGGACGCTGACCGTGACGGTGACGGCGGTGTCGCTGGCCGTCAAGACTCAAAGCGGCTCGGCGCAGGTCGTAGTCACGGCGCCGCCTTCGAGCGGCGGCGGCGACATTGATGTTCTGACGCTGCTCGCAGCCTTCCTGGCGATCGCGCGCCGCACGCAGATCCTGCGGTCAGCCCTGAGCCACTCGTTGCGCAACGTCGAGCCATTCCTTCTGCGCCCGGCGGTAGTGCGCCGGCGCAATGCGCGCCTGCTCTAGCAGCTCGCGCGCGACCTTGCGCGCTTCTTCGCGCTGACCTTCGGCTGCCAATAGTTGCACGAAGCGCGCTGTCGCCTCTGCGCCGGGGAAGCTCGGAGCGACTACTCGGTATTCCTCGAGCGCTTTGGCCTTGTTGCCTTCAGCCTCCAGGGCGCGCGCATATAAGAGATGTCCTTCGGGGGACCTGAACTCCGGGTTCAAGCGGATGAGATCATCGAGCGTGGCGCGCGCGGCGGCCGAATCGCCTTTGCCGAATTGCGCGCGCGCGAGCCCCAGCATTAGATCCGGATCATGCTCATACAAGCCATTGAGGTTCGCCCGGTGTTCGCTGATCGCCTCGTCGTAGCGCCCCGCGCGTGTGAGAGCTTCGGCGTAGCGCTGGCGGCTCGCGACATTGCCGGCCACTCGAGCTTCGCTTTCGTAGCGGCGCAGATCCGCATGCGGATCCAGCGCTTTCTTCACTCCGCGTGCCGTGCGTTGCGCCGTTCGGCTGCGAAACAAGTCCGGAATGACTTCCACCGCCACGTACGCAATCGCACCGGGAAAGGACAGCAGCGCGAGCACCCAAATCCAGATCTGGTTTCGCCCGGTCTTGATGCAATGGATGATGAGCAGGACCTGGATCGCGATCGAGAGTATCAGGAGCCAGGGCATGCGAGCCTCACGCGCCGTGAAAGGCCGCAAGCTTACTGGGCGGCGCCGGCGATCTCCACAGCCGCCGTACTGTCACGGCTTTACGGCCGGCAATGCAAAGGCGATGACGAAGTCGCCGCGGGCCGTATCCAATTTCCCGTGCCCGCCTGCGACCATAATGAGGTACTGGCGCTGATCCCGGCCCGCCCGATAGGTCATCGGTGTGGCCTGACCACCGGCGGGCAAGCGATATTTCCACAGCTCCCGGCCCGTCTCCATGTCAAATGCGCGCAGATAGTTGTCTTCGGCCGCCGCAACGAAGATGAGATCCCCGGCGGTGGCGATCGGACCGCCCATGTTTGGCACCCCGAAGGTGCGCGTGGGTGCAAACCACGGTCCGCGGCCTTCGGTCGAACCGAGGGGCACCTGCCAGGCAATGCGGTTTCTGCGCAGGTCGACGCTGACGAGCGTACCCCAGGGCGGAGCCGTGCAGGGCAAACCCCAGGGAGAGACCAAAGGTTTGATCTCAGCGTGCTCGTCCGGCGGCATCAGCGTCAGGACCATCGGCAGCTGGTTGAGTGCGGCGAACACGCGCTGATGATGCGCATCGTATGCTATACCGCCCCAGCTGACGCCCCCCAGAACGCTTGGCCAAAGGATCGAGCCGCGCGGATCGGGCGGAGTGAATATTCCTTCGTTGCGATATCTTGCGATCAGGTCGCGGCAGCGGCCCCGATCCCAAAACGTGATGCCCCAGGCGTCAGCCGGTTTGAGTGCATGGCGTTCGGCGAGCGCTGGTGTTGCCGGAAAAGGCTGAGTCGGCGATGCTTCTTCCGTCGGGATTGTGCTCTGCGGTACCGGGGTTTCCGTGATCGCGGAAATGGGTTTGCCGGTGCCGCGCTCGAAGAGAAACAGCATCCCCGTTTTGGTCGCCTGCAGCACCGCCGCAACCGGGACGCCATGTACCGTCACGTCGATCAGCGCAGGTTCGGCTGCAAGATCGTAGTCCCACAGATCGTGATGCACGAGCTGCTGCTGCCATACGAGCCGTCCGCCTGCCGCATCGAGCGCGAGGAGCGAGTCTGCGAAACGATCGCTGCCGATGCGTCCTGCGCCGTAGAACTTCGGACTCGCGGAACCGGTGGGTACAAAAACCAAGCCGCGGTTTTCATCGACCGACATGACCGCCCAGGCATTCGCGCCCGTCGCAGTGGCCGCCTGCGTAGCACGCCGCTCGTTCGCTGCCGCCTGGGAAGGTGAAGCCGGCGACGTGTCGAAAGACCAGCGTAGTGCACCGCTGCGCGCATCGAAGGCGCGCACGATTCCGCGTCCGACGTCCTTCTGCGGCGGCTCAGCGCCGGCCGAGCCGACAATCACAAGCGCGCCAAACAACGCCGGGGGCGACGTCACGAGATCTTGCGGCGGCTCACCTGGATCGTGTCCGCGGCTTAAATCGACGGCGCCGCGGGTACCGAAATCCATGCAAGGCACGCCGCTCGCAGCGTCCAGGGCGATGAGGCGCGCATCCAGCGTGCCGGTGAAGATGCGCCGCGAGCACACGGCGGGCGCATGCGCGTCCGGATCCTGCCAGGCACTGACGCCGCGCGAAGTCGCCCGTGCGTACGCCTGGCCGCGATCGATGTGCGGGTTATAGCGCCACAGCTCAAGCCCCGTCGCCGGATCGAGCGCAATGACGATGTTCGTCGGCGTCGCAAGGTAGAGTCGACCAAATGCCAGCACGGGAGTGGCTTCGAATGCGAGCTGTTGCGCGCGCGCGAAGCCCGCTCCCAACTCGCGCGTGCGATACGTCCAGGCGACCTTCAATTGAGCGACATTGCCCCGATCGATTTGCGCCAAACTCGAATAATGCTGCCCCAGCGCATCCCCGCCGTAGTAGCCCCAATCGCTGTCAGCAGGCGATTGCGCTTGCGCGCCGGCAGTTGCGCCCAAAACGCCAAGCAGCGCGATGCGCGCAGCCCGTGGTCCTTGGCGTCGAACGTGCTTGTGATGCGCAGCGGCGCACGACTCTTGGGGCATGGCTTCATTATCAGTCATGGAAGACGCCGCGCACACGCCGGGCTGCTATTCTTGCACCGTGAAGCCATCACGGCTGGTTAGGCCCCGATTCAGGATCTGCGACGTCTTATTGGCATTCGCATGTCTTGTGGCCTTAAGCCCCGCACCCGCCCAGCAGAGCTCTGCCGTACAACAGCCGCCGCCGGCGGGCGCAGCGCGGCCGCGCGTTGGACTGGTGCTCTCGGGCGGCGGCGCGCGCGGCGCGGCACACATTGGTGTGCTCAAGATGCTCGACGATCTGCATGTTCCCATCGATGCAATCGCCGGCACCAGCATGGGCGCGGTCGTCGGCGGCCTGTACGCGAGCGGTTACTCGGCACGCGAGATCGAGACCATCATGACTTCGGTGAATTGGCAGGACGCATTTCGCGATCGTCCGACACGCACCGATCTCACCTTCAGGAGGAAGGAAGAAGACGAGAACTTCCTGGTTAATTTTCCACTCGGCCTGCGCAGCGGCCACTTCCAGCTTCCCAAGGGTCTCATTCAGGGCCAGAAGCTGAGCCAGATCCTGCGGCGCCTGACGCTGCCGACCGCCGAGATCACGGACTTTGATGAGCTGCCGACGCACTTCCGTGCCGTGGCAACCGACCTGGAAACCGGCGACCCGGTGGTCATGCACGACGGAGACCTTGCGAGTGCGATGCGCGCGAGCCTGTCGGCACCGGGAGTGTTTGCTCCGGTCGAGCGCGATGGGCGCCTCTTGGTCGATGGCGGGCTTGCCGAGAATCTGCCCATCGACGTGGCGCGCGCCATGGGCGTCGACGTCCTCATTGTGGTGGACGTGAGCACGCCGCTCGTGACGCGCGACAAACTCACCAGTGCGCCGGCGATTTCGAATCAGATGCTCGCGATCCTGATCAGGCGCAATGAGCAGCGGCAGCTCGAGAGCCTATCGAAGAGCGACGTGCGCATCGCTCCCATCCTCGGCGACTACTCGCCGTTCGACTTTGGCATTGTCTCGCGGGCCGTCGAGGCAGGCGAACAGGCGGCGCTCGCGGCACAGGACGAATTGCTGGCGCTCGCGATTGATGCCGGTTCCTACGAGCGCTATGCGCAGCGGCGCGCCGAGGCGCGACAAACGCCGCCGCGCATCGAGTTCGTACGCATCGAGTCCGGGTCGGAGCGTTATGCGGCGGCGCTGCATAAGCTCTTTGATGACCAGATCGGAGCGGTGGCGGATCCTAGCGAGCTGCAAAAGCGCGTGACATCTTTCTATGGGGGAGAGAATTTCGAAGGGATCGACTACCACATCGTGCAGGACGACGACGGCCAATATGGTCTTGCGCTTACTGCACGGCGCAACTCCTGGGGTCCGACCTACGTGCGCTTTGGGCTCAATCTGCAGGATGATTTCGCGGGGAATTCGTACTACAACGCCGCCGCGCGCTTTGTCCAATCGGAAATCACCGCGGCCGGCGGCGAATGGGTATCGGACCTGCAGGTCGGGGAGACATCGAGAATCGCATCCGAGGTATGGCTGCCGTTTTCGCAGACATCGCCGTACTTCCTCGTGCCGCACGCGCAAATCGAGGCGCAGGATCTTTATCTCTTTGAGGATCAGCGCCGCATCGCCGAGTATCGCGTGCGCACGTTCGAGTACGGCATGGATTTCGGCAGGGATTTTAGCAACTGGGGCGAGATTCGCACGGGCCTGGTGCGCGATGTAGGTGCTTCCAGCCTAATCATCGGCGACCCGATTCTGACCACCGGCGCCTTCGATGAGAAGGAATTTTTTGTGCGGTTGTCCTACGACACGCTCGACAATGTCAATTTTCCGCGCGACGGGCAGCAGGCCTCATTTGAATGGCGTGGCGATCGCACCGCCTTGGGCTCGGAACAGGACGAAGATCGGCTCGCGGTCAATTATTTGGCCGCACGCAGCTTCGGTCGGCAGACCGCGGTTTTTTGGACCTCGGCAGGTACAACGCTCGATGGGTCGACGACCGACGTGCGCAAGCTCTTTGAGCTCGGGGGGTTTCTTAATCTCTCGGGGCTGAAGCAGGACTCGCTGCTGGGTCCGAACTATGGCATTGCGCGCGTACTGTTCTATCGCCAGATCGGGCGCGGCGGCCCCGGGTTTCTGGATGTCCCGGCCTACATAGGCACTTCCTTCGAAGTCGGCAACGTCTGGCAGCAACGCGGCGATGCAAGTTGGGGATCGGCTCACAAGGATGCAAGCTTGTTCCTTGGGCTTGATACGCTGATCGGTCCGGTCTATATCGGCAGCGGCGTTGGCGACGGCGGAACGCGGAATTTCTATCTGTTTCTCGGCCGCACGTTCTAGATCCGCTATAGGCCGCGACTCTCCGAGAGTTTTTCAACCTTCTCGAACACGAGCGAGGGTACGTCGGTCGCGCGCGAGTACTCATGCCGTCGACTCATCTCGGTGATCGCCGCATCGCGCTCATCCGGCGTTGCATACCAATGAAACCGATGCCACTGCGGCCCCAGGAGTTTGCGCATGGGATCGCCCACCGGGAGGCTGACGCGAACGCCGAAAGGTTGCAAGCGTTCATTAGGCGGCGCGCGCAGGTTTTGTGGCTGGCTGATACCCATGGGCATGCTTTATTCTCAGGAGTGCAGGACGGAGGGCGTGCGTTTGTTGATGACCCTTTGGTTGTGCTCCACGACCGCCAGACTCTTATGCAGGGTGCTCGAGTGCGGGTCGAGCTCTAGTCCCGAATGCACATCCGCCAGTGCAAGATCGTACTGACCGAGACCCGCGTGCACTGCTGCCCGGTTATTGAAGGATTGCCAGTTCCTGCGGTCGAGCTCGATGGCCATATTGCATTGCACGAGCGCTTGCGCCCATTCGCGCAGCAGCGCAAATCCGGCGCACAGGTTTGAATGACCGCTCGCCGCTTCGCGTGGGTCGGTCGCATCCTTCAATCCTTCCTGCGTCAGTCGAATACCCTCGGAAATCCGGCCTTCCTGCAAAGCGATGGAGCCTTCGGCAAGGAGGGAGTTGCCGCCGCCGAGGACCGTACCGCTCGTCGCTTCCGGCTCCGCGGCATCCGCAGCGCAGGGTTGCCATACCACGAGCGCCACGGCGAGGGTAACGCACCCGAGACAAGACATGTGAAGACGCGCCATCAGTGCCGCTCCTGCGCGGCATAAATCCGCCACTGGAACGCCGTTGTTATAGCTCGGGCGAGGCCAACTTGCAAAATCGCCAGAACGGGAGGCTTGAGTTGCCTGCCCGGGGTCCCCACACTCTTTTACCGGTTCTTACTTAACGGTGAAGCACATGGCTCTGTTTCGCAGCAAAGCAGAAATGCCGCCCGAAAAGGACGCGCTCCCGGGAAGGAGCGCCCCGCTCGCCGTTGCGCAGACTCATTTTGTGAACGGTCGGCGCATCGTTGCGCCCTTTCCGGCTGCTCTGTCCGAGGCCGTGTTCGGGCTTGGATGCTTTTGGGGAGCGGAGAAGCTGTTTTGGCAGTTGCCCGGGGTCTATTCGACCGCGGTGGGCTACGCCGGTGGGTACACACCCAATCCGACCTACGAAGAGGTGTGCTCCGGCCGCACGGGCCACGCTGAAGTCGTGCGGGTGATCTTCGATCCGAAGGTCATCTCCTATGAGGCGCTGTTACGGGTTTTCTGGGAATCGCACGACCCTACCCAGGGGATGCGCCAGGGCAATGACGCGGGCACGCAATACCGCTCTGCGATCTAC
>Ga0182024_10001653_pt1 | contig 56660 bp, 54 predicted proteins | sample P32metaG_FD_120480 | JGI IMG/M metagenome (GOLD analysis project Ga0182024, IMG submission 120480) | Permafrost microbial communities from Stordalen Mire, Sweden - P3-2 metaG (Illumina Assembly) | ecosystem: Environmental > Terrestrial > Soil > Wetlands > Permafrost | place: Sweden: Stordalen...
CAAGCCATGTGATCCTCCGTCGTAGCTCGCAACCACGACCGAATCACAGATGACTGAAATCACTCAATTCATTTCCGGCCAGCCTCTGAGGAGCCCGTGCAGCGGGCGTCTCGAAGGACGCACCGCACCGAACCAACGCTTCGGCGTCTTTGTCACTTCGCCGCCAGCGCCGCTTCGCGCGCCGCGGCCTCCTGCTGGCGCGCCCACATTTGGGCGTAGACGCCGCCCTGGGCGAGGAGCTCGCGGTGGTGGCCGCGCTCGACGATATGCCCGCCGTCGAGCACCAGGATCTGGTCGGCGTCGACGACGGTCGAGAGGCGGTGCGCGATAACCAGCGTCGTGTGGTTGGTCGCGACTTCGGCGAGGCTCGCCTGGATCTCGCGTTCGGTCTTCGTATCGAGCGCCGAGGTGGCCTCGTCGAAAACGAGGATCTTCGGCGCCTTCAGAACGACCCTGGCGATTGCGACGCGCTGCTTCTCGCCGCCCGACAGTTTGAGCCCGCGCTCGCCGACCACGGTCTCGTAGCCGTCGGGGAGGCTCGCGATGAAATCATGGATGTGGGCGCGCCGGGCCGCGGCCTCGACTTCGGCTCGGCTGGCGCCCGGTCGGCCATAAACGATGTTGTAGTAGATCGTATCGTTGAAGAGGACCGTGTCCTGCGGCACGACGCCGATCGAGCGGCGCAAGCTGTCCTGGGTTACCTCCCGGATGTCCTGGCCGTCGATCTCGATTCCGCCCCCATCGACATCGTAGAAGCGGAAGAGGAGGCGCGCGATCGTCGATTTGCCGGCGCCGCTCGGCCCGACAACGGCAAGCGTGGCGCCGGGCGGGACCAGGAAATCGACATCCCCCAGAATTCCGCGCCTGACATCGTAGCGGAAATCGACATGGCGGAAGGCAACCGCGCCCTCATGGACGACGAGGGCGGGCGCGCCCGGCCGGTCCTCGATCTCCGGCACGATCTTCAAGAGCGACATCATCTGCTCGAGATCGGTCAGCGACTGCTTGATGTTGCGGTAGACGACGCCGAGGAAGTTGAGCGGCATGTAGAGCTGGAGCAGGTAGGCGTTGACCAGCACGAAATCGCCGACCGTCATATGGCCCGCCGCGACCCCCTGCGCGGCCAGGATCATCACCCCGATGAGGCCGCCGGCGATGATCACGCCCTGGCCGACATTGAGCAGCGCCAGCGTCGTCTCGCTCCGGACCGCGGCGCGCTCATAGCCCTGGAGGGCGAGGTCGTAGCGCTCCGCCTCGTGCGCCTCGTTGGCGAAGTATTTGACAGTCTCGTAGTTGAGGAGGCTGTCGACCGATTTGGTGTTGGCTTCGCTGTTGCGCGTGTTCATCTCGCGGCGGAAGCGGATGCGCCAGTCGGTCAAAAGGAAGGTGAAGCAAATGTAAGTAACGATCGTTGCCAGGGTGACGGCGGCGAAGGCCCAACTGTAGAGGCGCCACAAAATCGCGCAGACGACGATCATTTCGAACATCGTCGGCACGACGTTGAACAGCATGAACGAGAGAAGGAACTCGATCCCCGCCGTGCCGCGCTCGACGGCGCGAGCCAACCCGCCGGTGCGCCGCTCCAGATGAAAGCGCAATGACAAGGAGTGGATGTGGCGGAACGCCGTCAAGGCGATCTGCCGCACCGCGCGCTGGCCGACCTTGGCGAAGACCGCGTTGCGCAGCTCGTTGAAGCCCTGCGACAGGACCCGCGCCGCGCCATAGGCCAGGATCATCGCGATCGGCACGGCAATCGCGCCGGGGCTCTTCACCGACAGCGCATCGACCGCGCCTTTGTAGAAAAACGGGATCGCGATATTGATCAGCTTGCCGGCGATCAAGAGCGCGAGCGCCAGCACGACGCGGACGCGCAGCTCAATTGAATCGCGCGGCCACAGATAGGGGCGCAGGCCCTTGAGCGCGCGCAACCCGTGGCCGAGCTGCTCATCCGGTTCGGGCAGGCCTGCGGTCGACGACCCGCCACCCATGCGAGGGCCGTGCGGGTTCATCATTGGGCCGGGCCCAAGGGCGGTTGCGGGCCCGGCGCCACCGGATTCGCCGCGGTGGCTGAGGCGCTGGGCACGCGCCATCCGACCAAAAGCGCGCACCCGACCAGCGCCGCACCCCAAAGAAACGGGCTTCCGGGGCCAACCGCGCCGAACAGCGATCCCGCGATGATCGGCCCCAGCACCCGCGACAGGCTGCCGACCGATTGCGCGACCCCCATGATTTCGCCCTGCTCACCCGCCCCGGCGCGCCGCGAAATGAGGCTGTTGAGCGATGGCTGCATCCCACCCATGCCGATCGCCAGCGCGGTCAGCGCGACGACCAGCACCGGGAGCGCGTGCGCGAACGGCAGCACCAAGAGGCCGAGCGCGATCGCCCCGAGGCCCCCCAGCATCAGTCGCTCCTCGCCAAAGCGGCGGGTCAGCGGCCCGATCAGCACGCCCTGCATCAGCGCCGACAGCAATCCGACGTAAAAGAACACGAAGCCGGTCGAGCGCGGGCCCCAGCCGAATTGCGCGATCGCCCACCAGGCGAAGGTGGTCTCCATGCCCGAAAACGCGAGAATGACCAGAAAAAACACCGCCAGGAGCCGCGCCAGCACCGGCCGGACGAGCGCGGCGCGCGCCGCCGCGAGGGTTCGGCGCGAGCGCGGCGCACCGCCCGCCGAGAGGCTTTCCGGCAACACCAGGATCACCCCGAGGAACGCAACGAACGACAGCCCGGCGGCGATCAGGCCCGGGGTTTCAAGATCGGCCGTCGCCAGATCGTTACCAGCGATTACGCCGCCCAATACCGGCCCGATGATGAAGCCGAGACCGAACGCCGCGCCGATCATGCCCATTCCCTTGGCGCGCTGTTCGGGCGGCGTCACGTCGGCGATATAGGCCTGCGCCGCGGCGATATTGCCGGCGCAGGCGCCGGCAAACGCGCGGGCGACGAACAACATCCACAGCCCGGCGGCAAAAGCGAGCCCGAGATAGGCCAGCGCCGCCGCCGCCATGCTGGCCATCAACACCGGCCGCCGGCCGACACGGTCGCTGAGCATTCCCCAAAGCGGTGCCGTGATCATCGACATCAGCGAGTAGATGGCGAAGAGCAACGTCATTTGCAGCGGCGAGGCGGCGAATCGCTCCGCGTAAAACGGCAGCAACGGGATGACCAGCCCGAACCCAACCAGGTCGATAAAAACGATGAGGAAGAGGATTGGCATGAGCGCGCTGTTGATATCGCGCCGGCGCTCCACCGAACAAGAGCCGATCGACGCAGCCGCGCCATGTCGCCGGCTCGCCCTATCGGCGCCAGGGTTCGCAGCGCCGCATCTCCACCGCATCGCGGCGCCGGCACCGATTCGCCGGTTGTCACGAATTGGCGAGCGATAAGGGGGGCCGGATTGCCCTCTCACGGCGATCCGGCCCGGGTCCAAACACACGGGAGGGGGTCAGCGGAACACTCCCGTCAAAGCGAGATTGCGGCAAATTCCTGACCGAATGGTAAACCGCGTAACGCTTTAGGGTAGGTGGGCCGGCCCATTGGCGCTGTCTTCCCAGGAAACGCCGGTAATTGAGGAGTTTCTTCGACGATTTTCTCAAGGAAATTATCGACAACCCGCCCTGTTAATTGCACCTTAATCCGCATCGGGGTAACTAAGCGGCACTCAATCACCGAGGAGACTTTCGATGGGCTTTGTGAATGAACTTTTCGACCGGAACTCATTGCTGTCGAACCTGCTGAGGGACGAGGCCGGGGCAACCGCAATCGAGTACGGTCTGATCGCCGCCCTGATCGCGGTCGCCGCGATCGCCGCGATGTCGCTCGTCGGCACCAGCTTGACCAGTCTCTTCGACACCGTCGCGTCGGATCTGTAGCCGACGCTGCTGCCGCGAGGCGAAAGGCGGCGCGGCCGAACCCGCGCCGCCTTTCGCCATCCCCGGGGTTTGCCCGGTAAGCGCGGAAACCGGGGTCACCCCGAGCCGAGCAGCGCGGCCCTGAACCGGATACGGCACGCGGCCGGGTCGAGGTTGCGCTTGTAAGGCGGCGGGTCGTCGGGTTTGACCCTGAGCACGACAAAGGCGGTGCCGTTGCCTTCGCGCAACAGGCGCGCGCCGTCGGCGAGATCCGATTCCTTCGACACCGTGCGGGTGCGCGTGATGCCGCAGCCGGCCGCGATCTTTTCGAGATCGACGCCGAGGCTGGTGTGGCTCTTCTGGTACCCGGTCTCTCCGTAATGGCCGTTATCGACGCAGACGATCGCGAGGTTCGGCGGGTTCAAGACCGCGATCGTCGCCAGCGCCCCGACATTCATCAGGAGCTCGCCGTCGCCAGTGGCGACCAGCACCCGCTTGTCGGGCCGCGCCAGGGCGAGACCGAGACCGATCATCGCGGCTCCGCCCATCGCGCCCGCCATCGTGTAGATATGCGCGCCGTCACGGGTCAAGGCGGCGATGTCGCGCGCCGTCCCGGCGAGCCCGGTCACGAACAGAAAATCCTCGTGCCGGCCAATGAGCGCCGGCACCGCGTCGCGCCGGTCGAGGATGAAGCCGGCAGCGATCGCGGCCGCCATGTCGACGCCTTCTGGATAAGTCGCCATCGCCCCCTCCTCAAAACGCCTTGGCACCCACCCCCACCCTAGCCCTCCCCCGCGAGCGGGGGAGGGCTAGGGTGGGGGCTCAAAACGCCTTGGCGCCCAAGAGCCTCTGGGTCAACAGCACGGCGACCGCATTGCCGCCCTGAAACACCATCGTCAAGGCCCCCTCGACTGTCGGGATCACCTCCTCGGGCTCTTCGATGCGCAGACAGATGACCCCCATCGCCCGCGGCACCGGCTCGACCGCCTGACCCATCGGGTACTGCCACGGGTTCCCCTCGCCGAAATCGCCGCGCATGCTGACCAGCGTTAGTAACGGGAAATGCCCGCCCTTCATCAGGGACAGCATGTTGACGCAGTTGCCGGTGCCGCTCGACTGCATCAGCAAGACGCCGCGCGCGCCGCCGAGATCGGCGCCGGCGAGCAGCGCCACCCCTTCCTCCTCGGTGGTCAGCGCCACCGATTGCGCGCCGGGGTCGGCAAGCGAGCGGTCGATCAGGATGCGGTGCCCGGCATCCGGCACATAGGCGAACTGGGTGATTTTGTTGCGCCGCAGGAGGTCATAGAGTTCATCCTGCCAGCGCGCCGCGCCGCCGTTCAAGTCGGCCATCTTCGCATTCTCCGCTAGCGCCTGCCGGCTTGCCTCTGCTTACTTGCCTCTGCCCGATCGCGCTTGGCCTCGGGCGGTCAACCCTCGCGCCGAGCGGAGTTGAACGCAACCCCGGAAAGGCCCGCGGGTCACAAGCGGGTCGGATCCAGAAGCTGGGCGGGCGGCACTTGCGAGCGCAGGCGGCGGCAACGTCGGACGATAACACCGAGCAAGAGGATCAGCGCGAGGGTGGCGACCGGGAAATGGGTGGTTCCCGCCACCAGCACGATCGGGGCGGTCAGCGCGAGGATGATGACCAGGATTTCGCCCGTCCCCAACGCACCCCGGGCGCTCTGGCGCTCGGCGATGACCCAGATCGCCGCGATGGTGACAATCTGCATGTCGTAGAGAAAGCCGTAGGGCGTCGCGAGCAAGGCCGCGACCAGGAGCCCGGCACCGGCGAGTTGTTGCGGACCGGATCGGAAGAGGGTCCAGACGATCGCCGCCGCCGCCGCTGTTCCCGCCACTTGTGCCAGCTGCGCCATCGCCGGCGCGACGCCGAGCTGCAGCAGGGCGACAAGGATGGTCGGCATCAGGTGCCTGATTTGGCTGCTCTCGGCGGCGAACTCGCGCGAGAATGCAAAAAGCGCGGCGAGCCAGGTCGGCCAAATCGCGCCGCCGAACAAGAGGCTCGTCAGGAGGACGAGAAGGATCGCCGTCGCGGCGGCGCTTGCCATGGTGCGCCACAGCCGGGCCGCGACGAGCGCGACCGGAACCAGGAGCCCGAGCTGCGGCTTGTAGGTCAACAAGCCAAGCAGCACCCCGCCGAGGACCGGATGGCCGGCGGCCAGCCGCATTCCACCGGCCAGCAAGGCGGCGGCGAGGAAGCTGGTCTGAACCGACACCATGCCGATCGCCGTCGTCGGCGCCGCCAGCGCGGCGAAGAGCGCGGGCGAGCGCCAATTCGCGCCGACGGTCGCCCAGAGATAGAGCGGCAGGCCGACCGCGATCATGGCCGCGCAGGCGACCCCGCCGGGCAGCAACCCGAACGGCCACAATACCAACAGATAACTCGGCGGGTATCCGAACGGGTAGGCCGCGCCCGGATCCATGCCGAGCGCCAGCTGCGCCGCATGGAGCGCCGCAGGGTCGTAGATCTCGGCTGCGGGGTGGTCGTGGACGAATCGGCCCCAGCTCCACAGCGAGAACGAATCGCCAAACCCATCGGGCCAGCCTCGGGCGGCGGCGACCGCGAGCTCGGTCACGCCATAGGCGGCAAAGAGCGCCAGAAAAATGCCGGCGAGCAGCCGAAACTTGTCGCTCGCGGGCGGCCAGCTCAGTGCCGCGGCGAGATCGCCGGCGATCGCGGGCACCCGCCCGGCGCCCGGCCGTTCGCTCATGCCGGAGGGGCCCCCACGATCCTTGGCGCGACAGAAGACCGCGCCTGACACGCCCACAAGTATCATGGTAAACTTTCAGCGAGAAGCAATGCGGGCGAAACGGCCGCGACGGAGGGCGGAGATGAAGGTCACAATCGAGTGGTGCAAGCCTTGAAACTATGAACCGCGGGCCCTCCGTGCGAGGGCGAGGTTGGTTGAGCTTTACGGTGCCGATGTCGAGTTGGTGCCCGGGGTGGCCGGCGTGTTCGAGATCACGGTCGACGGTCGGCTCCTGTTTTCGAAAAAAGCAACCGGACGATTTCCCACCGATGAGGAGGTCGATGCGCTGGGCACCGGCGGGGCCGGAGCGCCGTGATCGGAGTCGGCGATTCGGCGTTTGGCGGCGCTTGGCGACGCTCGACGCCGGCTCGCGTGACACGCGACGCAGCGGTCCCGGAATGCGCTCGCCACGCGATTTGAAACCGGCTATCGTCTTGTGCGATTGAAGGCTCTATGGCAACGTGGGCCTTAAGGCTTTGGCAAGCTTTGGCGTGCATGGTGGATGGGTCAGCGGCCACAGGAGGACGGAATGTTTGCCACCCTGATTAAGTTATGGAACAACGAGGACGGGGCAACCGCGATCGAATACGGTCTGATCGCAGCGTTGATCGCGGTCGCCGCGATCGCCGCAATGGGACTCGTTGGAACCAGCCTCACCAACACCTTCAACAACGTCGCATCGAAGCTTTAACGATCGGCGACTTCCGTCGGTTTCGCACCACGCCAGGGCCGCCAACAGCGTCGTCTGGGGTGATGGCCGAGGGGCCAACGTCTAACAGGAGAACTTGAATGTTTGCGACACTGAGCAAGTTATGGAACAACGAGGACGGGGCAACCGCGATCGAATACGGTCTGATCGCAGCGTTGATCGCGGTCGCCGCGATCGCCGCAATGGGTCTCGTCGGAACCAGCCTCACCAACACCTTCAATACCGTCGCCTCGAAGCTTTAACGATCGGCGATTTCGGTCGGCTTCACACCACCCTCGGCGGCGCTTCCCGCGCCGCCGAGGGTGGTATCTTTGTCTGCGAGATTGGGCCGCGACCCGCGATTTGCGAAGGCAAAGCCTCAGGTCGCAGCAGCCTAAGACGGTCGGGTCCAGACCCAGGTGTTCGGTGAGCTGGCGGCGGTGAGCTGGGGAGCGGGAGCCGCTTTCGCGGCATCGCCGGGCTCCCGCAACGAGCGTCCCTCAAGATAGCCGTAATTCAGGAAATGCGCCTCCGCCGCGAACCCCGCCGCCGCGACATCGGGATTGGCGCGCAGGTAGGCCTGCGGGTCGAAGCCCGCCGGCAGCCGAACTTCGGCGCGCAGCGCCCGCACCTTTTGCTGCAGGTGCTGCGGAGCCATCGGCCCCCGCTGCCGGCAACCGGCGCAGATCGGATCAAGATCACCGGCCAGAAGCTCGGCCCTGAGGCGGCGAACCGGTTCACCGGAGAGAATCTGCGCGAGCGTCGCTTCGGCGAGGTTTCCGACCGGGCCGCGCACGCAGCACGGTGCGACATCGCCATTGACCCGGACCTCGACATAAGACCACGGATCGAGGCAGTCGCGCGTCGTCTGTTCCCGGGCGGCCATGTCGGCGGCGGCGATCTTAGACATGCATGCCGAGCTTGTCCGCCAGCCGGTAGACGAAGTCGCCGTGCACGTTAATGGCAACCCCGCGGTCGCGCGCGACCTCAAACCCCCTGGCCACCGCTGTAAGGCAGACGCGCAACTCGTCCTCCGCAAGCTCGTCCAGCGGCAGCGGCCGGTCGCCCTGCGGTATCTTGGCCGCGTCGTAGTCGTATTTGGCCATGTTCCAGAAATTCATCGCCTCGACGCCGAGCGCCGCGGCGAATCGGACAAAGGCATCGAGCTGCAGGCTGTTTTGGTCATAAAGACCGCTGAGGAAATGAAAGTGCGGCGGCCGGCCGGGCGCGGCGGCGCGGATCAGATTGATGTTGGTGACGATCTGGCGGACATCGACCCGCCGCCGCAGGCGACGCAGCAATTGCCGGTCGCAGGTGTCGATACTGACCGCGATGGTGTGAATGCCGCCGAGCACCCGAAGCTCGTCGTCGGAATAATCCTTGGCGAGGTTCGAGGTCAGGGCGACCGGCAGACCGGCCTCGAGCAGCGGGCCGACATGCTCGGTCCAACCCTCCATGAACGTCGTCTCGCCATGGCCATTGACGCTGACGCACCAGAGCTCGTTGTAGGTGGCGATTTGCGCGATGGCCGGGACGGCCTTCTGCACGATGTCGGCCGCCATGTCTTCCCCGGCATACCAGGGCTGGCTGACCGCGCAATAGACGCAGCGCAGATTGCACCGGGTCGTCAGATCGAGGCGGAATTCTCTGATCGGACCGGGTGCCAGAAGATCGGGATCCAGCGAAGATTGCATCGCGACCCGGAAGGCTCCTTGCTCGCAAAGCTGCGCCAGTCTGCCCCAGCCGCACCGCGCGATCAAGATCGGGATGCGGGACGGCGAAGATTGCCGGTTCCCGATGGCGTGAGCTCTCAACCCGCAGCCTGACGGGCGAGCAGCGATATCTTGCGGCGGCCACTCAGTTTCCTGGCACCGCCAATTCGTCGCCGACCGCGATGTCGCCACCCGTCACCACCTCGGCATAGACACCCATCAGATTGTGCCCAAAGCCGCGCTGCAGGGCGCTGAGGATATCGAGGTCGCGCTCGGCCGTCGCCGGGTTGACCTGGGTCGCCGCGCACCGCGTGATCGCGGCAATCACCCGAAGCCGCGCGCCGCCCAGCGCGATCTCGGAGCCGATCCAGCCGAGTTCGCTCCAGGCCGGCACCCGATCGAGATGGACATTGGCGCGGAAGCGGAGCGGATCGACCGCGGCGGGCACGACCGCTTCGAGCGCGGCGATGCTGGCCAGGTTGATCAGCGAGACGTATTTGTCGGTCGTCGCATTGGGCTTTTTACGGGCATCGGCAAAGGCATGGCCTGGCGCTTCGACGATCCGCAGCGGACCCTCGACCGCGGGCCCCAGGAAATCCGCCAGGAACTCGCTGACGGCCCGGCACCCCGGGGACTCGGTGAGGCGCGCCTGCACGACGAGGAGGCCGGCGTGCTCGATCGTCAGTTCGCCGGTCCGCGCGTCGAAGCGGGTGTTGAGTTCGGCCAGCTTTTCGTCACGCATCAGCATGACGAAATGGGTCTTCGACAGCCATTCCGGGTGCTCAGGGTCGAAGCGGGTCGCTGCGAGCGCGATCGCGAAGCGGCGGTCGTGCGGCAGGCATTCGCCGGGGGCGAGCGCCACCCGCGCCAGAGGCGCGGCGCTCATTCCCTTGACCGGGTAACGATAGATCGCGGCGATCGTCGCAGCCTCGCTCATCATGCCCCTCGTTGGCAATCCGGTCTGCCTCGGTTATACCTCAATCGCGCGCGTTGCGCGCCGGATTGCCTCGGAGAAACGATGCCGGCCGCCGAACCAAGGACCCTGTCACGCCCGATCGCGCGGCTCATTGGATGCCTCAAGACCCTCGGGGTGTCTGTCGGGCTGACGGCCGCCGCGATCGGGGGCTATTGGGGGGTCCTCCAATACGACGGCAATCTTCACGCCGTCAGCGCGGGCGTTCTCTATCGTTCGGCTCAGTTGAGCAAAACCGAGACGCAGTGGGCGGTTCGGGAATATGCGATCAAATCGGTGCTCAATCTGCGCGGCGCGCATGCCGGACAACCCTGGTACGACGAGGAGATCGAAGCGGCGGGCGAACTTGGCCTCGCGCATTTCGATTATCCCCTATCGGCGAAGCGCTTTGTGACAAGCCAGCAGGTCGAGGAGGTTCTCGACATCGTGCGCAAGGCACCAAAGCCGCTCTTGATCCATTGCAAATCGGGAGCGGATCGCTCGGGCCTCGTCGCGGCGCTCTACCGCTTTAGCGAAACCGGGGCGAGCGCCAAGGAGGCGGACCGCGAACTGTCGCTGGTCTACGGCCATTTCCCGTATTTGACGAGCCGCTCAGTCGCGATGGATGACAGCTATTGGGCGTTCGTCCACGGCAGGGACCACGCCTCGGCCAGATAACCCGCCCCCCGACAATGGATCCCGGCCTCCCTGGTTCTTTGAGCCCTCCCCCATGATGGGGGAGGGTTGGGTGGGGGTGATGTTTCCCGCCGCGCAAACTCGAGACATGTTGATCGTGGAAATCGACGGCGGCCATCACGATCGCTCCCCGCCGCGTGGAAGCCGCTCGAAGCCGGTTCCTGCAAGACGAAGGCTATCGGGTTCTGCGATTTTGGAACAACGAGGTCCTGGCCAATCCCGACGGCGTCGATGCGGTGATCGCCGCGGAACTTGCCGGCATCACCCCCGCCCAAACCCTCCCCCATCGAGGGGGAGGGCCTTAGCGGCCGCTTCGTTGATAACGCTGGTATCCGGGCCGAGCCGCGCTTTCACGCCGGATGAAAGCGCTTTTTATGTCCTACGAGGCCCTGACGAGGCAGATAGACCCCCTTGGTCGGGTCGTCGATTACCTTGCCGATAACCCACGCTTTCCGATTGTATCTTTCCAGTATCGATAAAACCGAACCGACATCTGTTTCGCCGACAATCACGCAAAAACCCACGCCCATATTGTAGACTTCAAACATTTCGGCGGTACTGACATCGCCATATTGCTGGATCATTTTGAATATTTCCGGCGTTTCGGGCATTTCGTCAATGACGAAGCCCGCGCGCGGGTGCTCAACGCGAGTTAAATTGAGAAGGCCGTCGCTCGTAATATGCGCCAATGATTTGATGTTCGGTACCTGGTTTAGAATTTCCATAACTTCGCGAACGTAAATCAGGGTTGGGCGGAGCAATTCGTCTCCCAGAGATGCCTCCGACCCGGGGACCGGATGATCCAAGGGGAGCGGCTCCGCGCGCTTGAAGAACACTTTCCGTGCCAGGGTCAGCCCGTTGCTGTGGATGCCACTACTTTGAATGCCGATGATTCGATCGCCCGGTTCCAGATGACGACCGGTAAGAATTTTGTCCAGCGCCACGGTTCCAACGGCTGTACCTGCCAGATCAAAGCCGTGGACGACATCTTCGAGCTGGGCGATCTCGCCGCCGGCGATCGAGATGCCTGCCTCCTTGGCGCCTTCGGCCAGCCCGATCGCGATTGCTTCAAGGATCTGCGCGTTTGCCTTCTCAACCGCAATGTAGTCGACAAGTGAAATCGGCTGTGCTCCGACACAGATCAAATCATTGACATTCATCGCGACGCAATCGATGCCGATCGTGTCATAGCGCTGCATGAGGTGGGCGATAATGACTTTGGAACCAACGCCATCGGTGGAAATAGCCAGCCCGATGCCGCCAATATCGATGACATTTGCGTAGTAGCCGATCGGAAGCTGGACGCCGCCCAGACTGCCGCGCGGCGGCCAGGTTTGGGTGATCCGGTTGACCAATCGGCTAAGGCCGATATCGGCTTCGTCCGTATCGACCCCGGAGTCGCGATAGGCGAGGTGCGACATCGGCGGATCATTTGCGTTCATGCCGGCGCTCTCGTGCGGTGTTTCAGCCGAGTCGATCAACCAGCGTGCATCTACCATATCTTGGGAGATATGCCAATTCACACTGCCATATTTGGTTTCGAGAACGCATGGCCGAGCTCGTCACGGCGGAATGCGCTACGAGGCTGGGCAGGTACGTCGTGAGGGCTGGATTAACGCTGTGCGTCCTTCGAGACGCGCCCCCCGACTCAAGTTCATGGGGGGCGCTCCTCAGGATGAGGCATTTTTCTTAATGCCCTCAATAATATACCCTCATGCTGAGGAGCGACCCGGCGATTCCGGGGCGCGTCTCGAAGCACGCACGGCGCCGATGCAGCGCCTTCTTGCCCAGCCTCTGCGCTGTTCCACCCGACGCTCGCTGATAAGTCTCCAGCGGCAATCCCGAAAAAGAAATTGGCCGAACCCGAAGGTTCGGCCAAGTTTGAACAGGGAGGCTTCACGTCTAGGAGACGTAAGGGTCCGAAGACCCTCTTTCCGGGCGCAAGTCCCGGAAACTCGTTCGGGGCTACCAGCCCCGAAAACTCTCGGCGAATTGGGTATCGCGCGGGACGGAATATCGCGGATTACGCGACTCATCACCAACGGGAATTCGGTCTGGCTCGTCTGCAAAAACCGCAATGCTGTCGAGGGAGCGCAAAAGACCCGCGTCAACTCGCCGCAGCCTCTGTTTAGCTCAATCGGCCTTCGGCTACTTTGCGCAACAGAAAATCGCGAAACACACTGATCCGCTTCGACGAGCGCAGCTCCTCCGGATAGACGAAATAAGCTTCGTTCGGCGGCCCGGACAATTCCGGGAGCACGCGCACGAGGCTCGTGTTCTCGGCCGCGACAAAATCGGGCAACGACGCGAGGCCAAGGCCGCTGTTTACCGCGCGCAGCTTGCCGTAGGTATTATTGACGGCGAGGATCGGCCGGCGGTCGCGCCCGGGCTTGGCGCCGGTATCCAAGAGCCAGTTCACCCCCGGCGTCGGCGGCCTTGCATCCTCGCCGTAGACGATCAGGCGATGATCGTCGAGATCCTCGGCGCGGAGCGGCGTTCCGTATTTCTTGAGATATTCCGGCGCCCCGTAGATATGCACCTGGACGCTGACGAGATGGCGCTGGATCAGGTCGGGCTGGCGCGGCGGGGTCATGCGAATCGCGACGTCGGCCTCGCGCATCGAGAGGTCGAGCTCGGAATCGTCGACGACGAGGCTGACCTGTATCTCGGGGTAGAGGTCGAGGAATTCGCGGATCCGCGGGGTCAGCCAGATCGAGCCGAAATCCACCGTCGTCGTGATCTTCAGGGGTCCCTTCGGCCGGTCCTTCGATTCGGAAATCAGGCTTTCCGACATCGCCAGCTTGGCGAAGACCTCGCGCGCGGTGCGAAACAACAATTCGCCCTGCTCGGTCAGGATGAGGCCCCGCGCATGGCGGTGGAACAAGGGCACGCTGAGGCTCTCCTCAAGCGCGCTGATCTGCCGGCTGACGGCGGATTGGCTCAGATTGAGCGCTTCGCCGGCATGGGTGAAGCTGCCCGCCTCGGCGACCGCATGAAACACCCGCAACTTGTCCCAATCCATTGCCATTTCTTTGCCTTCCGGGAGCCCCGGCCCCGCGCTCGCCCGATTCGCAGTCCTTATTCGGCGGCGCGCGCTGCCGCGGTATCCTCCTGGGCGGCGAGGAACTTCTCTGCCTCCAGCGCCGCCATGCAGCCCAGCCCCGCGGCGGTCACGGCCTGGCGGAACACCTTATCCTTGACGTCGCCCGCGGCGAACAGCCCGGGGACCGCCGTCGCCGTCGAATCCGGCTCGGTCAGGATGTAGCCCTCCGGATCGAGCGGCACGTGCCCGGCGACCAGCTCGGTGACCGGGGTGTGGCCGATCGCGATGAAGACGCCGTCGCAGGCATGCTCGGAGACCGCGCCGGTACGCAGGTTGCGCAGCCTGACGCCCGTGACCTGCGGCGGCTCGGGGACGCCCAAGATCTCCTCGAGGACGCTGTCCCAGACGATTCTGATCTTCGCGTTGCGGAACAGCCGGTCCTGCAGGATCTTCTCGGCGCGCAGCGAATCGCGCCGATGCACCAGCGTCACTCGCTTTGCGTGATTGGTCAGGTAGATCGCCTCCTCGACCGCCGTGTTGCCGCCGCCGACGATAAACACCTCCTGGTCGCGGAAGAAGAAGCCGTCGCAGGTCGCGCAGGCCGATACGCCAAAGCCGCGGAATGCCTCCTCTCCCGGGACGCCGAGCCAGCGCGCCTGCGCGCCGGTCGCGAGGATCGCCGTGTCGCCGAGGTACCGATCGCCCGAATCGCCGGTGGCGAGGAACGGGCGCCGGGTGAGATCGAGCGAGACGATGTGGTCCTGAATGATGCGGGTGCCGACATGCTCGGCTTGACTCTGCATCTGCTCCATCAGCCAGGGACCCTGGATGATGTCGGCGAAGCCGGGGTAGTTCTCGACATCGGTCGTGATCATCAGCTGGCCCCCGGGCTGAATTCCGGTCACCAGAATCGGATGAAGATTGGCGCGCGCGGCATAGATCGCCGCGGTATAGCCGGCCGGCCCCGCCCCAATGATCAGGACCTTCGTATTGTGCTGCTCCGGCATCGCGTGAATCTCAATTCCTGGGGCCGATCGATTCGACAGGATTATATAGCATTTTTTCGTGGTGCGGCGACGAAGGCCGCGGCTGTCCCCCGGCGTCCCCGTCAGAACCCGAACATATGGTCGAGGCTGAAGGCGCCACCCTCGCCCAACAACCCGTGATAGCCGAAGAGGCGACAGGTCGGGTCGCGGATGACCGCGTAGGCGCCGGCGCCGGCGCGGGTGCGGGTAGCCTCATCGAACAGCGCGCGATAGCGGATGAGCCGCGAGCCGGAGCAGGGAATCGCCAGCGCGGCGCGGGCGATTTCAGCCCCCTCGCGGTTGTGGAGGATGATCTCGGTGGCGCTCATTGGCCGCCACGGGCGGGAGGCCGGATAGATCAGGTGGCAGAAGGTGTCGTACTCCCCCTCGCCGAGGCGCAGGAACAGCCGGGTCGAAAGTCCGGGGGGATGGCCGATATAGGATTGTGGCTCGCCCTGATAAACGAGGATCGTGTTGAAGAGATGCGCGCCAAAGCTGGTGTCGGCGGCATGGTTGCTCAAGCGATGGCGATAGCGGAAGAGCGCATGCAACCAGCCGTCGCCGCTCCCGCCATCGGCGAAGTCGTAGACCAGCTCGACATGGCCATAGGCGGTGCCAATCCCCTCCGCGATCGCGTCGAGCGACAGCGCGGTGGCGTGGTCGCGCGGCAGGCGTCCGAGCGGCACGCGGGCGATCTCGCTGCCCTCGGCGTCGTAGACCAAGGCGGCGATCGGCAATTCGTGTTGCGAGAGCGCCATCGGGGTCGGCAGCAGGAGACTTTCCCATTCCTCGCGCGGCAGGATCGGCGCGGGCAGCAGATAGCCCTTGCCGAGCATTTCCGAGAGCCCGGGGAGCCGGGGGTCCGGCTCAAGATCGGCGCGCTCGACATTGACGTGCGCGATGCGGCGGCGCTCCCCGGCGATGACTTCGTAACGCGGGCGCACGACGTGCTTCCCGGCGCGCAGCTCGATCTGCCGCGGCCAGGCGAGGCCCGGCAGGAGGAGGGCGACATCGACGGCGCGGCTGGCAAAGGGGCCAATCGCCTCCGGGATGGCGATTGCGGCCTCCTCGCCCATCGGGGTGAGCTCGATCGCGCCCGCCGGGATCGGGGTCGGATGGCTGTTCTGGACCCAGAGGATCACCCGCTCGCCCGGGCCGGGCGCGGGGAGGCCCGCATAGCGGTCGGCTGGCCAGGCATTCGCGTCATGGGTGCACGACAGCGCCCCGTCATGCGCTGCTCCACCCTTCCCGACACCCCCTTCGCCAAACGTGTCGAGCGCGTATTTGACGATTTCGTGACCGGCCGCGCCGACGACATGGATGAAGAGCTGGCCGGCAAACTCGCCGAGGCCGAATTGTTCGCGCACCCGGCGACTGTCGATCGAGATCTGGCCGACCTCACCGCCGCAGTTCTCGGCCCAATCGGCCAACACCTCGCCATTGCCGTCGAACAGGGTCAGCCAGCAGGTCACCGCGGGCGACCCGTATCCCGCCCAGTAGTTCACCGTGACGAGGCGCGTGTGCAGCCCGCCCTCGTCGCGAAACAGCGCAAAATTGGTCGCGAAGTTTAAGGGGTCGAGATAGGCGCGGCGATTGGTCAGCCGCGCTTCCGGGATGCGCATCAGATCGAGGCTCAAGGTCTGGGCACCGGCCGGCAGATACGGCTGGAGCTGGCCGATCAGCCGATCGGCGCCAAACCCGGCCACCAGCACCGAGCGCGCGCGGCACTCCACCAGCGCGGTGATCGGCAGGGCGCGGCGCCCCAACACCAGGGCTCCGATGCGCGAGACGTCCTGGACGTAAATCCCGGTGATCTCGACCCCATCGAGCCCGAAAATCTCGGCAAATCCCTCCGCCGCGCCATCGGGATCGACGATCGCTGTCGGCGCCTCGCCGGCGAGGCGGGCCAAGAGGGCGCGCGCCGGCTCGGCCGCATGCGGGTGGGTCAACGCCTTATAGAGCGTGTTGCCGCCGCGGAGATTGTCGAAGGTGTCGATACGCAGCGCCATGACGGGCTCGATACTACACCGGCGGCCGACGCGCGAGGTGCGTTAAGACCAGCTCGCGCAGCGCCGCCCCGGCCCGCGCCGTATCGTCGGGCGAGTTGTAGGACCAGCACTCGATCTGACCGGTAAACGGACGGGTGATGCCGGCTTTCCGCATGGTCTCGTGAAACCGGGCGAATTTTGCATCGCCCCCGGCGAGACCGAGAATGTAGACGGGCTTGCCGGTCGCCGCCGCTTCGCTGACCATCGACACTGAATCGGCGGTGACCAGCAACGCATCGGCGATGGCCAGATAGGCGTAATACGGGTTGTCGCCGTTGCCGTCCCAGATCGCCCCGGAGAGGCCGCCAAGCCGCTCGCGTAACAAGCTAAGGCCCGGCTCGCCGGTGCGCCGCGACGGCGTCACCACGGCCGACCCGCCGGTGCGCCGCAACACCGCGGCGATCATCCCGGCGATCTCACCGAGCCGGCGTAAATCGAGCCGATAGGCCCGGTTCGAGCCGCCGATAAAGACGCCAAGGATCGGCCGCGCCAGTCTATCGAGCGCCGGGAACCGGCGGCGCTCGACGGCCAGCCGCTCGGCCGTCACGCGATGAATGGCGCCCCTTGTCAGCAGAACCCGCGGGCCCCGCAGCCGGTCGTGCTCGGGGACGACCAGCATGTCGAATTCACCGCGCCCGACGCGCGGGTCCTGGATCTGTACGGCCAGCGTCCGGCCGCCGCCGGCACGGCGGATCGCCAGCGCCGGCCGCGCGGTATTGCGGCCGCAGCCGATCACCAGATCGGGCCACGGCGGCCCCAAGGGCAGCCCCGCCTCCCGCGCCGCGTCGAGCGGGGCCATCCAGAGCCGTGGCGGCAACCAGGCCCAAGGACGGCGGATCGACAGCGGCTTTTCGGTAAACCGAAACCCGGTGGCTTCGGCAAGGCCGAGCGCCTGGCTCGCCATGCCCGGCTTACCGTCATGCAAGACCCAAACGCTCGGTGGGGCAGGGAAGAGCGCGACCATATGCCCGGTTTAGGCAAAGCGCACCGCGGCGGCAAGGCGAGTGGATCTCGGTTTGGTGCGGCATTCGCGTAGTGCGTCCTTCGAGACGCGCCCGCTGGGCGCTCCTCAGGATGAGGTAAGCTTTTGATGGCATTAAGAAAGAACCTCATCCTGAGGAGGCCGCCCCCGGATCCGCCCTGCGGGCGGCCCGAGGACAGGCTCCGCGGCCGTCTCGAAGGACGCACGAGGATAATCCAGCAAGCCGTCTGTGGCCTCGCGCAACAAAATTGCGCCGCGCCGGCGAAATTCCTATTCTTCCGACGATTTTCAGGGGCCAGTCGCGGCCTGAAACGGATTGCGCATGCGCGGGCCAAGGCTCGATCGTATCGACCGGCGTATCCTGCAGCTGCTGCAGGCCAACGGGCGCATGACCAATATCGCGCTGGCCCAGCGCGTCGGCATCTCGCCGCCGCCCTGCCTGCGCCGCATGCGCGCTCTCGAAGCGGCCGGCCTCATTCGCGGCTATCATGCCGATCTCGCGCCGGAAGCCCTCGGCTTCGCGGTCACCGTCTTCGCCCAGATCGGCCTCCTGAGCCAGGCCGAGAGGGATCTCAAGGCCTTCGAGGACCTCGCGGCGTCGTGGCCTGAAGTGCGCGAGGCGCACATGCTCGCCGGGGAAACCGATTTCCTCCTGAAGATCGTCGCACCCGATTGGGACAGCTATCAGCGCTTCCTCAGCGACAAGCTGACCTCGGCGCCCAATGTCAACCAGGTCAAATCGGCGCTGGTGCTGCGCGTCTCCAAATCCGCCCCCGGCGTGCCGCTCGGCGATGAGCCGGACGCCGAAAGCGCCCCTCACCCTGTCCCTCTCCCCGCCGGCGGGGAGAGGGTACGCGGCTGAGCCGGCGTGCAAAACGGCCGAAGGGGCCGACCCGGCCCTGATGCTTAGCCGAAGGCGACGGTGACGATCTCGTAGGATTTGTTGCCGCGCGGGGTCGACACCTCGACGCTGTCGCCCTTGCCCTTGCCGATGAGGGCGCGCGCCAAGGGGGAGGTCACCGACAGCCTTCCGTCCTTGATGTCGGCTTCGTCCTCGCCGACGATCCTGAAGGTCTGCTCCTCGTCGGTTTCCTCATCGGCGAGGGTGACGGTCGCGCCGAATTTGACCGCCGATCCCGACAGCTTGGTGACGTCGATGACCTCGGCCCGGGCGATCTTGTCCTCCAATTCGCCGAGACGGCCTTCGATAAAGCTCTGCCGCTCGCGCGCGGCATGATATTCGGCGTTTTCCGAAATATCGCCATGCGTGCGCGCCTCGGCGATGGCGCGGATCACCGCGGGACGATCGACCGATTTGAGGCGCGTCCGCTCTTCCTGCAGCCTCGAGTAGCCGTCCACGGTCATCGGGAGCTTGTTCATCAGACCGGATTCGTGCCTTGTTAGCTGGACAGGCGATCAAAAATAGGATTGCAGGGGGGCGACTTCAAGGCAGCCCTCGCGCAGCGCCCCGATTGCCTGCACCGCCGCGCGCGCTCCGGCCACCGTCGTGTAATACGGGATGTTGTGGGTCAACGCGGTGCGTCGCAGGCTGAAACTGTCGGCGATGGCCTGGACACCCTCGGTGGTGTTGAAAACCAGCTGGATCCGGCCGCTGCGCATCTCGTCGACGATATCGGGCCGGCCTTCGCGCACCTTGTTGACGAGACCAACCGGCAGGCCCTCCTCGCCGAGCGTCCTCGCCGTGCCGCTGGTGGCAACGAGATCGAACCCCCAGGCGGCGAGCTGACGGCACGGCTCGACCAGCGCCCTCTTATCGGAATCGCGCACCGAGACGAAGACACAGCCCGAGAGGGGCAGGTCGGTGCCGCTGCCGAGTTGCGACTTGGCGAAGGCCCGCCCGAAATCGGTGTCCAATCCCATGACCTCGCCCGTAGATTTCATCTCCGGCCCGAGTATGAGATCGACGCCCGGGAAGCGCGCGAACGGAAACACCGCCTCCTTGACCGCGACATGCCCAAGGGATTTATCGCCCCCCGGCCGCCGGCGGCGCGAACCATCCGGGATGAGCGCCGCCAGCCTCTCGCCGGCCATCACCCGCGCCGCGATCTTGGCGATCGGCACGCCGGTCGCCTTGGCGACAAAGGGCACCGTGCGCGAGGCGCGCGGGTTGACCTCGAGCACGTAGACGTCGCCATCCTTGACCGCGAACTGCACGTTCATCAGCCCGACAACGTCGAGCGCGCGGGCAAGGGCGACGGTCTGCCGCTCGATCTCGGCGATCGTCTCGGATGCGAGGCTGTAGGGCGGCAACGAGCAGGCGCTGTCGCCGGAATGGATGCCGGCTTCCTCGATATGCTCCATGATCCCGGCGACATAGACCTCGGTGCCGTCGGCGACGGCATCGACATCGACCTCGATGGCATTCTGCAGATAGCGGTCGATCAAGACCGGGCTCGTGCCGGAGACATTGACGGCGCGGCGGATATAGCGGCTGAGCCCCGCGGTGTCGTGGACGATCTCCATCGCCCGGCCGCCCAGCACATAAGAGGGGCGGATCACCACCGGGTAGCCGATCTCCCGGGCGATGGCCTCGGCTTCCTCCGGCGAAAAGGCGGTGCCGTTATCGGCCTGGCGCAGCCCGAGGCTGCGCAGCAGAAGCTGGAAACGCTGGCGATCCTCGGCCAGGTCAATGGCGTCGGGCGAGGTGCCGAGGATCGGGATCGCCGCGCGCTCCAGCGCCTTGGCGAGGTTGAGCGGGGTCTGCCCGCCGAACTGCACGATGACCCCAAGAAGACGACCGCGCGAGGCTTCGACCCGCACGATCTCGGTCACATCCTCGGCGGTCAAGGGCTCGAAATAGAGCCGGTCGGAGGTGTCGTAATCGGTGGAGACGGTCTCCGGGTTGCAGTTGACCATGATCGTCTCGATGCCGGCCTCGGAGAGGCTATAGGCGGCATGGACACAGCAATAGTCGAACTCGATCCCCTGGCCGATCCGGTTGGGTCCGCCGCCGAGGATGATCACCTTGTCGCGATCGGAGGGATCGGCCTCGCATTCGGGCGGGCTCACCCCATCGCCCTCGTAGCAGGCGTACATGTAAGGGGTGAGCGAGGGAAACTCGGCGGCGCAGGTGTCGATGCGTTTGTAGACCGGGTGCACCCCGAGGCGACGGCGCAACGCGGCGGCCTCCGCCTCGCCGATGCCGGCGAGGCGCGCGAGGCGGGCATCCGAAAACCCCATCTGCTTCAGCCGCAAGAGCGCGGTCGGATCGCCCGGCAGCCCGCCTTGCCGCACCCGCTCCTCGACCTCGACGATCTCGCGAATGCGCTCCAAGAACCAGCTATCGTAGCGGCAGGCGGCATGGATCTCGGCGGTCGTCAATCCGTGTCGGTAGGCCTGAGCGATCAAGAGGAGCCGGTCGGGCGAGGGCTTGGCGAGCGCCGCCTTGACCGCGTCCTTGACCGCCCCGATAGGCTGTGGCGGGCCGCCGTTTTCGACCCCCTCGATCGCCACCTCGTCAAAGCCGTCGAGCCCGGTGTCCATCGAGCGCAACGCCTTCTGCACCGATTCGGCGAAACTGCGGCCGATCGCCATTGCTTCGCCCACCGATTTCATCGAGGTCGACAACAAGGGCTCGGCCCCCGGGAATTTCTCGAACGTAAAGCGCGGCATCTTGGTGACGATGTAGTCGATCGTCGGCTCGAACGAGGCCGGGGTCACGCGGGTGATCTCGTTGTCGAGCTCGTCGAGGGTATAGCCGACCGCGAGGAGGGCCGCGACCTTGGCGATCGGAAACCCGGTGGCCTTGGACGCCAGGGCCGACGAGCGCGACACGCGCGGGTTCATCTCGATGATGACGAGCCTGCCATCCTCCGGGTTGACCGCGAACTGGACGTTCGAGCCGCCGGTATCGACGCCGATCTCGCGCAAGACGGCGATCGCGGCGTTGCGCATCAGCTGATATTCCTTGTCGGTCAGCGTGAGCGCCGGAGCGACCGTCACCGAATCGCCGGTGTGAACTCCCATCGGGTCGATGTTCTCAATGGAGCAGATGACGATGCAGTTGTCGTTCCTGTCGCGCACGATTTCGAGCTCGTACTCCTTCCAGCCGAGCACCGATTCCTCGATCAAAACTTCGCCCACCGGCGAGGCGCGCAGGCCCCCGCGGACGATCTCCTCGAATTCTTCCGTGTTGTAGGCGATGCCGCCGCCGGTGCCGCCCAATGTGAAGCTGGGCCGGATGATCGCCGGGAGCCCGATCGCCGCCAGCGCCTCGATCGCAGCCTCGAGCGAGCCGGCCGGCCGGCTCATCGGCGATACGAGGCCGATCCGGTCCATCGCCTGGCGGAACAGCTGGCGGTCTTCGGCCTTGGCGATCGCCGCCTCGGTGGCGCCGATCAGCTCGACCCCATAACGCGCCAGAACGCCCGAGCGCGCGAGCGCCATCGTCGTGTTGAGCGCGGTCTGGCCGCCCATCGTCGGTAAGAGGGCGTCGATCGGGTGTCCCCCCGCGCGCTCGCGGGCGATGATCTGCTCGACGATGTCCGCTGTGATCGGCTCGATATAGGTGGCGTCGGCCAGATCGGGATCGGTCATGATCGTCGCCGGGTTCGAATTCACGAGGACGATCCGGTAGCCTTCCGCCTTCAGTGCCTTGCACGCCTGAGCGCCGGAATAATCGAATTCGCACGCTTGCCCGATCACGATCGGCCCGGCGCCGATAATGAGGATGCTGTGGATATCGGTGCGCCTAGGCACGGCGTATCCGCCACGGGGGCTGGATAAGCGCCGTGCGTCCTTCGAGACGCGCCCTTCGCGCGCTCCTCAGGATGACGACTTTTTTCGATGCCATTACGAAATCCCCGTCATCCTGAGGAGCGCGCGAAGGGCGCGTCTCGAAGGACGCGGAGGCGGCAAAGCAGCATTCTCACTTCGCCCCCGCCTTCATCAGCCCCGCCTTCATCAGATCGACAAACCTTTGGAACAGATAGTGGCTGTCCTGCGGGCCGGGGCTGGCTTCGGGGTGGTGCTGCACCGAAAAGACCGGCAGCCCAAGGACCCGCAGCCCCTCATTGGTCTTGTCGAAGAGCGAGATGTGGGTCGCCTCGATCCCGGCCGGCAGGCTTCCCGGATCGACGACAAACCCGTGGTTCTGGCTGGTGATCTGGACCTTGCCGGTCAATTCGTCGCGCACCGGATGGTTGGCGCCGCGATGCCCGCGCTCCATCTTGCTGGTCGTGCCGCCCAATGCCAGCGCCAGCATCTGATGGCCGAGGCAGATGCCGAAGATCGGTTTGCCGCTTTCTATGAGGTCGCGCAGCACCGGCACGGCATAGTCGCCGGTCGCGGCGGGATCCCCCGGCCCGTTCGACAGAAAGATCCCGTCGGGCTGGTGCCGCAGGATGTCCGCGGTCGAGGCGGTCGCCGGCACGATCGTGACCCGGCAGCCATGCGCGGCGAGCATCCGCAAGATGTTGCGCTTGGCGCCGTAATCGATCGCGACGACATGAAAGCGCGGCGCTTCCTGACTGCCGTACCCGCTCGCGTGCTGCCACACCGTCTCGCGCCATTCATAACTCTGGCGGCAGGTGACCTCGCGGGCGAGGTCCATCCCTTCGAGCCCCGGCCAAGCCCCCGCCTCCTCGCGCAACCGGGCGATGTCGAGCCTGCCGTCATGCGGGTAGGCGATGACCCCGTTGGGCGCCCCCCGGTCGCGGATAAGCCGGGTCAGCCGCCTGGTATCGACGCCGCAGAGCCCGACGATGCCGTGCGATTTCAGCCAACTATCGAGCGATTGCTCGGCGCGGTAATTGGCGGGTTCGGTCGGCGCAGTGCGCACCACGAGACCGCGCGCGGCCGGTGTCGTCGTCTCGATGTCCTCGCGATTGGCTCCGACATTGCCGATATGGGGAAAGGTGAAGGTAATGATCTGCCCGGCATAGGACGGGTCAGTTAAAATTTCCTGATACCCGGTGATCGAGGTGTTGAAGCAGACTTCGCCGACCGCTTGTCCGCTCGCCCCGATGCCCTGCCCCCAGAATACCGTTCCGTCCGCCAGGACCAGGGCCGCGTTGCAGTCGGGCGGTCGCGGCGAGGGCCAGGCCGCGGTCGGTTCTTCCATCGAAGCTATGTCCCAGAGGCGTGATCCGGGCGGTCCGCGCGGGGCGCCGCAGCAACGGCCGGAAGGCGAGCCTCAACCGCGACGAAGATACGCTCTGCTCGGTTTTTGTCAACCCACCCATGATAGAACTTCTTTCTTTTACAAAGACTTAGAAATATGCCCTGCGAATTTGCCGCGGCGAAATAAACCGGGTAGGCTCAGAGGCGAGCCGCCAACTCGGGAGGACGATAATGCGGGAAGCCTTTACCGAGCGGCTCAAAGCGGCGATGCGGGCGAAAGACACCCGCACCCTGTCGACCGTTCGCCTTATCCTCGCCGGCCTCAAAGAGCGCGACGTCGCCGCGCGCGGCCCCACGGGTCAAGCCCGTGGGCTGACGGCCGACGGCAATCCGGCCGGCATCGCCGATTCGGAGATCCTGCGCATGCTGCAAGGCATGGTGAAACAGCGCCGCGAATCGATCGCGCTCTACCGCCAGGGCAACCGCCCCGAGCTGGCGCAGCAGGAAGAGGAGGAGATCCTCATCATCGAGAGCTTCCTGCCGCGCCAGATGAGCGAGGAGGAGACCCTTGCCGCGGCAACGGCCGCCATCACCGACACCGGGGCCGCCGGAATCAAGGATATGGGCCGGGTGATGGCGGCCTTGCGCGAACGCCATGCCGGGGGATTGGACATGGCTAAGGCCGGCGCGGCGGTGAAGCGGCTGCTGGGATGAGCGAGCTCAGACCTAGCAGGTGCCCCGTGGCCGGGCTTGACCCGTGGGCTTTCAGCCCACGGACTTGTTCCGTGGGCATCCACTTCTTCTCTCGCTCGGGAAAGGAAGACGTGGATGCCCGGGTCAAGCCCGGGCAAGGGGATTAGAGGGCGATGGCCTTCCCGCCCGGCTTTCTCGACGAGCTGCGCAGCCGGATCCCGATCGGCGATCTGGTCGGGCGCCGCGTCCGGCTGACCCGGCGCGGCCGCGAGCAGGCCGGGCTGTGTCCGTTCCACAATGAAAAAACGCCATCGTTTTATGTCGTCGAGGACAAGGGGTTTTTCCATTGCTTCGGCTGCGGCGCGCATGGCGATGCGATCGGGTATGTCATGCGCGCCGACAATCTCGACTTTATCGAGGCGGTCGAGCGGCTGGCCGGCGAAGCAGGGATCGCGGTGCCGCAGCAAACCCCGCAGGATCGCGAGCGGGCGCAGCGCCAGAAGACCCTCTTGGAGGCGCTCGCCGCCGCCGCCGATTTCTACGAGAGGCAGCTGTGGGCATCAGCCGGCGCCCGCGCCCGCGAGTACCTGACGGCGCGCGGGCTCGACGACGAGACGATTCGCCGTTTCCGCCTCGGCTGGGCGAGCGATGACCGGCAGGCGCTGCGCCGCGCCCTTCGAGGGGACTTCCCGGAAGCGCTGCTCCACGAGGCCGGCCTCCTGCGCAGCCCGGAGGATGGCGGCAACCCCTACGATTATTTTCGCAGCCGGGTGATGTTCCCGATCGGCGACCGCGCCGGCCGGGTCATCGCCTTCGGCGGCCGAACGATTGGCGACGACCAGCCGAAATACCTCAACTCGCCCGACACCCCGGTCTTCGAGAAGGGCCGGGTGCTCTACGCCTGGGCGGCGGCGCGGGCCGGGCTCGCGCGCGAGCCGGAGGGCACGGCTTCGGTCATCGTCGTCGAAGGCTATATGGACGTGATCGCGCTGCACCGCGCCGGGTTCAGCGCCGCGGTGGCGGCGCTCGGGACCGCCGTCACGGAGATGCAGCTCCAGGAGCTCTGGCGGCTCTCGCCCGAGCCGGTGCTGTGCTTCGACGGCGATACCGCGGGGCAGCGCGCCGCGTTGCGCGCCCTCAGCCGCGCCCTGCCGATCCTGCAGCCGGGGAAGAGCCTGCGCTTTGCCACGCTACCCCCGGGCGAGGACCCGGATTCCTTGATCCGCGGCGCCGGCCAAGCGGCTTTGGCAGCGATCCTGGCGGCCGCACGGCCGCTATCCGAGATGCTGTGGCAGGCCGAGCTGGCATCCCGTCCGATCGATACGCCGGAACGGCGCGCCGATCTCGAGCACCGGCTCATGGCGCATGCCGGCCTAATCCTCGATCGAGCGGTGCAGAACGAATACCGCCGGTTTCTGCGCGAGCGTCTGTTTCGGCTCGGGCGGACCGCACGGCCCTCGCCGGGCTTGACCCGGGGACCCCGCCGTCACGCCATAGCCGTGCCCGAGGGTCCGCCGCCACCGCTGCCGCGCTCGCCGGGGCGGGTCAATCGCGAGGTTTTTCTCGCTGTCTTCGTTCGTTGGCCGGAGCTGATCGAGGAGTGGGTCGAGGAGATTGTCGCGATCGAGGTTCCCGAGCCGGAGCTTGACAGCCTCAGGCGGGCGATTCTAGAGATCGCGCACGCCGATCCGGGGGTTGACGCCAGCTTGCTTCAGCAACACTTAGCTCTTTGCGGCCACGCGACGATTTTGAGTGCGCTGGCGATCACCGTCGAAAAACACGCAGGCTTTGCCGCGCGCGGAGGAGACGATCCTGAGGTGATCAAGCAGGGCCTGAGGGAAACGCTCCAGCTGCTGCGCGCGCAGGGTCCGAGCGAAGTCGGCACAGCCAGGGAGGCCTTTTCAGCGGCCCCCTCGGTCGAGAGTTCGCGGCGGCTGACCGCGCTCAAGGAGCGCGAATTCCAGGACGGCCCGATCGGCGGGATCCAATGACAGGGCCGGAAATGGACTACGAGACGAGCACATAGGGTAGAGAGGCACCGCACGGCGGCCGAACGCCCGTCGGCGGCTCTTCTTTCGCGCGTATCAAAGTTAAGGGAATACGGTATGGCGAGCAAAGCGGCGACCGCGGCGGATACGGCTGAAACCCGGGAGGATGCGGCGGAAACCCCGCTCCTCGACACGATTGCCCTCGCCATCAAGAAGATGGTGCTGAAGGGCAAGGAGCGCGGCTACCTGACCTATGACGAATTGAACGCCGCGCTGCCGCAGGATCAGGTGTCCTCCGAGCAGATCGAAGACACGATGACGATGCTGTCCGAGCTCGGCATCAACGTCATCGAGAGCGAGGAGAGCGAAGAGCCCGCCGAAGCAGAGGTCGAGGACGGCGAAAGCGAAGTCCGCGGCAATGTCGATGACGACGATATCGGCCGCACCGACGACCCCGTGCGGATGTATCTGCGCGAGATGGGCTCGGTCGAGCTGTTGTCGCGCGAGGGCGAGATCGCCATCGCCAAGCGCATCGAGGCCGGCCGCGACATGATGATCGGCGGCATCTGCGAGAGCCCGCTGACCGTGCGCGCGCTGCTTTTGTGGCGCGACGCGCTCAACGAAAACAAGATGCTGCTGCGCGACATCATCGATCTCGACGCGACCTACGGCAGCGCCGTCCTCGATGAGGCAGAGGCGGCGATGATCAAGGCCGCGGCCGAAGCCGACAGCGGCGAGGAGCCGGCCGAGGGCGAGGATGCCGCCGCGGAACCCACCGAGGAATCCGAGGCCGAGGGCGAGGATGCCGACGGCGAGGAGAGCTCGATTTCATTGGCCGCGATGGAAATGCAGCTGACGCCGGGCATGGTGGCGATCTTCGACGCGGTCGCCGAGGCGCACAAGAAAATCCACAAGGTCCAGGATCAGCGGGTCACCGCGCAGATCAAGGTCGTCGCGTTGCCGCGGGTTACCGAGCGCCGTTACGACAAGCTCAAAGTGGAGATCATCGAACTATTGAAGCGGGTGCGTTTCAACAACACCCGGATCGAGCACCTCGTCGAGCAGCTCTATGACCTCAACCGCCGCCTCGTCACCGAAGAGGGCCGGCTGTTGCGGCTTGCCGAGGGTAGCGGGATCCGGCGCAGCGAGTTTCTCCCGCACTATCTCGGCGACGAGCTTGCGGCGGACTGGCTGGAGCGAACGGGCGCGCTGCCCGGCCGCGGCTGGGCCCGCCTCATCGAGCGCCACACCGAGGATGTCGCCAGGCACCGCGCCGCGATCGCACACATCGCCGCCGAAGCGAAATTGCCGATCGCCGAATTCCGCCGCGTCGTGCAGACCGTGCAACGCGGCGAACGCGAGGCGAGCCGCGCCAAGAAGGAGATGGTCGAGGCCAACCTCAGGCTCGTCATCTCGATCGCCAAGAAATACACCAACCGCGGGCTGCAATTCCTCGACCTGATCCAGGAAGGCAATATCGGCCTGATGAAGGCGGTCGACAAATTCGAGTACCGCCGCGGCTACAAATTCTCGACCTATGCCACCTGGTGGATCCGCCAGGCGATCACCCGCTCGATCGCCGATCAGGCGCGCACGATCCGCATCCCGGTGCACATGATCGAGACGATCAACAAGCTGGTGCGCACCTCGCGCCAGATGCTGCACGAGATCGGCCGCGAGCCGACCCCCGAGGAGCTCGCCGACAAGCTGGCGATGCCCCTGGAAAAGGTGCGCAAGGTCTTGAAGATCGCCAAGGAGCCGATCAGCCTCGAAACCCCCATCGGCGACGAAGAGGACAGCCATCTCGGCGATTTTATCGAGGACAAGAGCGCGATCCTGCCCTTGGACGCGGCGATCCAAGCCAATCTGCGCGAGACGACGACGCGGGTCCTCGCCTCCTTGACCGCGCGCGAGGAGCGCGTCCTCAGAATGCGCTTCGGCATCGGCATGAACACCGACCACACCTTGGAAGAGGTCGGCCAGCAATTCTCGGTGACCCGCGAGCGCATCCGCCAGATCGAGGCGAAGGCGCTGCGCAAGCTCAAACACCCGAGCCGGTCGAGGAAGCTACGCAGCTTTTTGGATACGTGAGGCGGCAGCATCGCTTAATGTATGTCGTCCCGGCGCAGGCCGGGACCCACTGATCAGCTCGTAAAGCGGTAGCAGGGTGGGTCCCGGCCTGCGCCGGGACGACGGACAATTGCGGGCCCGTAGTTCAGTTGGTTAGAACGCGCCGCTCATAACGGCGTTGTCGCAGGTTCGAATCCTGCCGGGCCTACCACTCGCCGCCGCTACATGACGACCCAGCAGATCGCCGCCAGGGGACGGGCCGATGGCGATACCGCCGCTATCCGTTATAATCGCACGTTACCCCGGCACGGAGGATCAACGATGCCCGATTCACGCCCAAAGGGACAAACCGAACTGCCGCGCAACAAGAACGAGGACGACATCACCGCCGAGGTGCTGGCGCGGTTTTCCGCGACGCCGGACCCGCGCTTGCGGCAGATCATGCTGAGCCTGATCAGCCATCTCCACGCCTTCGTCAAAGAAGTAGAGCTGACCGAGGCGGAATGGTTTAAGGCGATCGAGATCGTCACCGAAGCGGGCAAGATGTGCAGCGACAAGCGCCAGGAGTTCATCCTGTTTTCAGATACGCTCGGCGTCTCGATGGTGGTCGATCTCATTGATCACCGCAAACCCGAGGGCGCCACCGAATCCACCGTCTTCGGCCCGTTCCACCGCCTCGGAGCGCCGGAGATGCCAGCGGGCGGCAATATCGCCCATAAGGACCAGAGCGGCGTCCCCGCCCTCATCAGCGGCCGGGTGCTCGACCTCGACGGCCGGCCGATCGCCGGCGCGGTCCTCGACGTTTGGCAGGCGCAGACCAACGGGCTTTACGATTCGCAGGATTCGAACCCGGATGCGCTGCATATGCGAGGCAGGTTCAAGAGCGACGCCGATGGCCGCTACCTCATCCGCACGGCCCAGCCGGTCAACTATCCGATCCCGTCGGACGGGCCGGTCGGAGCCATGCTGAAAGCCGCCGGGCGCCATCCCTGGCGGCCGGCGCATATCCATTTCGTCGTCTCCGCCGAAGGCTACGAGCCGGTGACGACCCACATCTTCGACCGCATCGATCCCTACCTCGCGAGCGATGCGGTGTTCGCGGTCAAGGATTCATTGATCTGCGATTTCGTCCGGCACGAAGCCTCCGAGCCGGAAGCGAGCCGGCTCGGCATTGCGCCACCCTACTACACCGCCAAATTCGACTTCCGCCTGACGCCGTCCGCGACGGCACAGGCGACGGTTATCGACGCCCAGCGCCGGCTTGCCGCGCTCGGCACTCGCAGTCGGATTTAATCCCTATGGCCCAAAGATCAAACGGCCACGGCAGGCCGCAACAGACACAAACCTTTAGGTCTAAACTTGCTAACCGGCCATGGGACGAGGCTTGGCGGCCTAGCCCGGCGGCCGGCCGTGCGCAGCGGGAGACCGACCGCCTCCTGGCGTATTGGGAGGGCCGTCTGGCCGAGCTTGGCGGCGAGCTCACGATTGCTGGCCTCGATCTCGACCAGGCCAACAGCCGCGACTGGTCGAACCGGTTTCTGATTTCCGTCGATTCGTTCATCGAACGGTCCTCGCTGCTGCTCTATGGCCCGCAATTCGCGCGATTGCTGGGCTTACCGGGGAAACCGAGAGCCGAGCTGCCGATGATGCGCCAGATCCCGACGCGCTACACCGATTTGTTCATGCATGGCTGCGCCGACGCGCTTCGCGAGATGGCCCCGGTCGAATTCGCTGGAGCCGTCGAACGGGCGGACGGGCAGATCGAACAATATCGCGCGGTTTTCGTCCCGATCGGCGTGAAGCCGAATGCGCTGACCTGGTTTGCATTCGGGGCGTTCAACGACCGCATCATTGAGGCGCCAACGACCGCTTGATTCCGGCGCATCGCGCGACTCCGCGGAACCGGCGGCATCGCTCTCGCCAAGGGCGGTCTATCTCCCTAGAGTGGAACCCCTCGATCACAAGAGAGCCTCTCCTCACCGCCATGCCCGAAGAGTTCTACCGCATCAAGCGCCTGCCGCCTTACGTCTTCGCCGAGGTCAATGCGTTGAAGGCGCGAGCGCGCGCCGAGGGTCGCGACGTCATCGACCTCGGCATGGGCAACCCCGACGGGCCGACCCCGCCGCATATCGTCGCCAAGCTGGTCGAGGCGGTGCAAAACCCCAAGACCCACGGCTATTCAACGTCGCGCGGCATCGCCGGCCTCAGACGCGCCTGTGCCGGCTATTACGCCCGCCGCTTCCATGTCGACCTCGATCCCGAACGCGAGATCATCGTCACGCTCGGCTCGAAGGAGGGCCTCGCCAATCTGGCGCAGGCGATCACCGCCCCGGGCGACACGGTTCTGGTACCGAACCCGTGCTATCCGATCCATGCTTTCGGCTTCATCATGGCGGGCGCCGCGGTGCGCCACGTCCCGATCGGCCCGGACGTCGATTTTCTCGGCGAGATCAAGAAGGCGGTGCAGGAGAGCACTCCGGCCCCGCTTGCGATCGTCCTCAACTTTCCGGCCAACCCGACGGCGCAGACGGTCGATCTCGATTTTTACGCCGAAATCGTCGATTTCTGCCGTTACCACAACATAATGGTCTTGTCCGACCTGGCCTATGCCGAAGTTTATTTCGACGGCAAACCGCCGCCCTCGATCCTTGAAGTCCCGGGGGCGCGCGACGTCGCGGTCGAGTTTACCTCGCTCAGCAAGACCTATTCGATGGCCGGGTGGCGGATCGGCTTCGCGGTCGGCAACGAGCGGCTGATCGCGGCCTTGAGCCGGGTCAAATCCTATCTCGACTACGGTGCCTTCACCCCGATCCAGGTGGCCGCGACAGCCGCGCTCAATGGCCCGCAGGACTGCGTCGCCGAGATCCGCGAGCGTTACCGCGCGCGCCGCGACGTGCTTGTCGACGGGCTCCGGCAGGCCGGCTGGGAGGTGCCGCCGCCCGCTGCCTCGATGTTCGCCTGGGCGCCGATCCCGGCCGAATTCCGCGGCATCGGCACCCTCGCCTTCTCGAAGCTCCTCCTCGAGCGCGCCAATGTCGCGGTTGCGCCGGGGGTCGGTTTCGGCGAGCACGGCGAGGGCTTCGTGCGCATCGCGCTGGTTGAGAACCGGCAGCGCCTGCGCCAGGCAACCCGCAACATCAAGACCTTCCTCGCCGGCCGCAACGATCTCCCGGAGCTGCGCCGCGCCGAGCGCGCGGCGGCGAAATAGGCGCTTCCTATCGACGATCCTCGTCGCGATACGCTTTCCACTCTTCCCAATCGAACTGGCCATGCCCAGCTGCCTTGGCGCGTGCGCGGATGCGTTCCATCGCGGCTCTCGCTTCTTCCGGATCGACGGCGTTCCTCGGTGCAGGTGGAGGAATGAGGTGGGCCACCACCTTGCCATGCCGGCTGATTGCGATCTCCTCTCCCCGTTCGACCACATCGAGCAAGCCATCGAATGAGCTTTCCGCTTCGGAAACATCAATTTCTTTCATTCTATGGCCCTCAGCCCCTCCGTCGCCTTCCCGGCGAAAGCCGGGACCCATTTCTGTCATGGATACCGGCTTTCGCCGGCATGACAAGGACAAGAATGCAACTGCTCGCATTGACTTCGCGTGGCCGGCTCCCTATGTTCCGGCGCTCGCGAGGTACCGGGTCATGAAAATCGCCAATTCGTTGAAGTCATTGAAAAAGCGCGACAAGAACTGCCGCGTCGTGCGACGCAAGGGGCGGGTCTTCGTGATCAACAAGGTCAATCCCCGCTTCAAGGCCCGCCAGGGCTGAGCCGCTCGGTCGCGGGACCGCGGCCATGGAAATGCCGCTCCCGGACGCCGGGGTCATCCTCCGCCGCGAGGAGATCGCGGCGGCGCTGCGCGCGATCGTTCCCGGCGACGGCGTTATCGTCTCCGAACCGCTGCGCCGCGCCTATGAATCGGACGGGCTGACCGCCTATCGCCAGCCGCCGCTCGTCGTCGTTCTGCCCTCGACCGTCGGCCAGGTCGCGGCGGTCCTGCGCTATTGCCAGACCGAGGGAGTGAAGGTGGTGCCGCGCGGCGCCGGCACCTCATTGTCGGGCGGCGCGCTCCCCTTGGCCGACGGGCTTCTCCTCGGCATGGCCAAATTCAACCGCATCCTCGATGTCGACTACGCCAACCGGTGCGTGGTCGCCCAGCCCGGGGTGACCAACCTCGCGATCACCGGGGCGGTCGAGGGCGCCGGGTTTTATTACGCGCCCGACCCGTCGAGCCAGATCGCCTGCACGATCGGCGGCAATGTCGCCGAGAATTCGGGCGGCGTGCACTGCCTCAAATACGGCCTCACCACCAACAACCTGCTCGGCCTCGAAATCGTGCTGATCGACGGCGAAATCGTTCGCCTCGGCGGCAAGCATTTCGATTCCGAGGGCTATGATCTGATGGGAGTGATGACGGGCTCGGAGGGCTTGCTCGGAATCGTCACCGAGGTCACCGTGCGCATCTTAAGGAAGCCGCCGACCGCGCGAGCCTTGCTGATCGGATTCGCCGAAACGCAAGACGCCGGCAATTGCGTCGCCGCGATCATCGGCGCCGGCATCATCCCGGGCGGCATGGAGATGATGGACCGCCCGGCGATCCACGCCGCCGAAGCCTTCGTGCATGTCGGCTATCCGCTCGATGTCGAAGCCTTGCTGATCGTCGAGCTGGACGGGCCCGAGGCCGAAATCGATCACCTGATCGCCATGGTCGAGGCCATCGCCCGCGCCAACCGCGCGCGCTCGGTCAGGGTGAGCCGCGACGAAGCCGAGCGGGTCGCCTTCTGGTCCGGCCGCAAGGCGGCATTTCCGGCGGTCGGGCGCATTTCTCCCGATTACTACTGCATGGACGGCACGATCCCGCGCGCCCGGCTCTCCGAGGTGCTGGCCCGCATCGGCGAGCTGTCCGGGCAATACGGGCTGCGCGTCGCCAACGTCTTCCATGCCGGCGACGGCAATCTGCACCCGCTCATTCTCTACGACGCCAACCAGCCGGGCGAGATCGAGCGGGCCGAGGCGTTCGGCGCCGACATCCTCAGACTCTGCGTCGCGGTCGGCGGCGTCCTCACCGGCGAGCACGGGGTCGGGGTCGAAAAGCGCGATCTGATGGGGGTGATGTTCGACGAAGTGGACCTCGCCCACCAGGAGCGCCTCAAATGCGCCTTCGACCCGGACGGCCTCCTCAACCCGGGCAAGGTGTTCCCGCAGCTCCATCGCTGCGCCGAATTGGGCCGGCTACACGTCCATGCCGGCCGTCTGCCGCACCCGGATCTGCCGCGGTTCTGATCTCCCAACGTCATCCCGGCGTAGGCCGGGATGACAAAGAAGAAATGTTCGCTACTTTGGGCATATGACCCGGTTCGTCCCCGCCGATCTTGCCGAATTGCGCGACGCCGTCGCCGATGCGCTCACGGCCGAGGAGCCGGTCGAGATTGTCGGCGGCGGGTCGAAGCGGGGGCTCGGGCGGCCATTGCAGACCGCGCACACGCTCGATCTGTCGCGCCTCTCGGGCATCCGCGATTACGCGCCGAGCGAATTGGTGTTGACCGCCGGCGCCGCGACCCCGCTCGCTGAGATTGAGCGCGCGCTCGATGCGGCCGGCCAGATGCTGGCGTTCGAGCCGCCCGATTGGCGCGGGCTTCTCGGCGTGCCGGACGAGGAGAGCGCCGGCCCGACCCTTGGCGGCATCCTCGTCTGCAACCTGGCGGGCCCGCGCCGCATCAAGGCTGGCGCGGCGCGCGACCATTTCCTCGGCTTCCGCGCGGTGAGCGGCCGCGGCGAAATTTTCAAATCAGGCGGCAAGGTCGTCAAAAACGTTACCGGCTACGATCTCAGTAAGCTGATGGCCGGGTCCTACGGCACGCTCGCCGCGCTCGAAGAGGTCACGGTCAAGCTGTTGCCGCGCCCCGAAGCGGTCGCGACCGTGCTGTTCGCCGGGGTCGAGCCCGCCGCCGCGGTGCGGCTGATGGCGGCGGCGCTGGGTTCGCCGCATGAGGTTTCGGGTGCCGCCTACCTGCCGCCGGGGACCCAGATGCCGCTCGCCTTGCCGGGAGGCCCGGGGATGGTCGCGTTGCGCGTCGAGGGGCCGGGACCCTCGGTCGCCTTTCGCCGGGACAGCCTGGTGCGCGAGCATGGCACGGCCGGTACGGCGGAGACCCTGGCCCAATCCCAGTCGATCGCGTTCTGGCGCGCGATCGGCGAGGTCGCGCCGCTGGCCGGGCTCGGGAATCGCGCGGTGTGGCGCATCTCGGTCGCGCCGGCGCGCGGCGCCGAACTGGCCGCGGCGCTCGCGCCCACGCTCGATGCGGTGTGGTTCCTCGATTGGGGCGGCGGGCTCATATGGGCCGCGGTTGCGGAAGACGGCGATGCCGGCGCACAAATGATCCGCCAGAGGGTCCGCGGGCCGGACGGGCGCGGCACCGGGCATGCGACGCTCGTCCGGGCTTCCTCCGGCCTGCGCCGCGCGGTTGCCGTGTTCGAGCCGCAACCCGCGCCGCTCGCCGCCTTGTCGCGCCGGGTCAAGGACGCCTTCGACCCCGCTCATATCCTCAACCCCGGCCGCATGGTCGAGGGAAGTTGATGCTCTACGTACACAATGGGTTGCCGTCACCCGTGGCAAATGACGGTTTTGGATTAGGAAGAATTCCGGTCATGTCGGCTCGCACCGTGCCCGCCCCTCACCCTCCCACGCTTCGCGCGGGTCCCTCCCTCTCCCCGCGGCCGCGGGGAGAGGGTTGGGGTGAGGGGCCGGCACCGGCGGATCAACCCAATCGATATCCGTCCTAGTCGCGAATGCAGACCGATTTCTCGCTCGCCCAGCTCGCCGACCCGGACACGGCGGAATCGGAAAAGATCCTGCGGACTTGCGTCCATTGCGGGTTCTGCACCGCGACCTGCCCGACCTATGTCCTCTTGGGCGATGAACTCGACAGCCCGCGCGGCCGCATTTACCTGATCAAGAACATGCTCGAAGAGGGGGGCCCGGTCAGCGCCGAGACGGTCAAGCACATCGACCGCTGTCTCTCCTGCCTCGCCTGCATGACGACCTGCCCGTCGGGCGTCAATTACATGCACCTGGTCGATCACGGCCGGCGCCATATCGCGGAGCATTACCGCCGCCCCCCTGCCGAGCGGCTGCTGCGCCGCCTGCTTGGAGTTGTGTTGACGCGGCCGGCGCTGCTGCGCGCGGCCTTATATGCCGCCCGCCTGGCAAAGCCCTTCGCCGGGCTGATGCCGACGCGGTTGCGCCCGCTCGTGGCGCTGGCGCCGCGGGCGGTTCCGGCTGCTTCCGCGATGGACCGGCCGCAGGTTTTCCCGGCCGAGGGAGAACGGCGGATGCGGGTCGCGCTCCTGCCCGGCTGCGCGCAGCAGGTGTTGGCCCCCGAGATCAACGAGGCGACGATCCGCCTCTTAACCCGGCATGGTTGCGAGGTCGTCGTCGCGCCGGGCAGCGGCTGCTGCGGCGCGCTCGTTCACCATCTGGGCGGCGAGGCGCCGGCGCTGGGCTTTGCCCGCGCCAATATTGACGCATGGGAAAGCCTGCGGATATCGGGCGGGCTCGACGCGGTCGTCGTCAACGCCTCGGGTTGCGGCACGATGCTCAAGGATTACGGTTTTCTCCTCCGCACCGACCCGGCCTATGCCGAAACCGCGGCGCGGACCGCCGCCCTGGCGCGCGACATCAGCGAGGTGATGGCCGAGTTGGGATTGCAACTACCCGGACCGCGGGCGTCCCGCCCGCAACAGGGCGGGCCAGGGGCCCGCGGTCCGATTGATGGGCTGCGGGTCGCCTATCATTCGGCCTGCTCGCTGCAGCACGGCCAAGGGGTCGATCGCGAGCCCCGGGCCTTGCTCGCCGCCGCGGGCTTCACGGTGGCCGAGGTGCCGGAAGGGCATTTGTGCTGCGGCTCGGCCGGAACCTACAATTTGTTGCAGCCGGAACTGGCCGCGGCGTTGCGCGAGCGCAAGCTCGCCAATATCGCGCTGACCGGCGCCGACCTCGTCGCCGCCGGCAATATCGGCTGCATCACCCAGCTGGCGAGCAACGCGCCGCTGCCGGTCGTGCATACCGCCCAGCTGCTCGATTGGGCGACCGGCGGGCCTAGGCCCCCGGGATTGCCTCCGGAACTGACGCGGCCTGCCGCAGACGGCGCCGCGCCACCACCGGGATCAGCAGCGACAGGACAAGCGCGGCAAGCCCAATGAGGCTCGGCCACAGCACCTGGTGGCGCCAATCGGCGCCGCCGAGCAAGACCTGTCCGCCGGCGGCGCCCAGATCGGCGTAAGCGATCGTCAGCGGCAATTGGCCGAGGAGCGACCCGACGGCGTAGGCGCCAAGCCGCACGCCGGTCAGCCCCAAGGCGTAATTCGTCAGGCTGTGCGGGATGATCGGCACCAGCCGCACCACGGCAACCATGCGCCAGCCGCCGTGCTCGGCGCGCTTCAGGAGCGCCGCCAGCCGCAACGGCCCTGCCGATCTTGCCAACATGGCGCGATCGATGAACCCGGAACCGAGGTAGCGCGCCGTCAGAAACCCGGCAACCGCCCCGGCGAGGCTGCCGAGCGCCGCCCACAGGCTGCCCCACCACATGCCGAAAACGAGCCCGGCGCCGAGCGCCAGCAACGTCCGCGGCACGAAGAAGAGGCTCCCGACGATGTGCAGAGCGAGAAAGGCCAGCGGCGCCATTGGGTTGCCGCCGATCAGCCCGGTCATGGCAAGGGGATCGAAGAGGCTGCGCCAGCGCCACGCCGCGACGATCCCGGCGGCGAGCAGCGCAACGACGCCGAGGCGCGCGGCACGGGTCCTGCCAATCATCACTGGACCGCCATCACCGCACCGCTTCGGCGCTGGTCTTGCGTGCGGCGGCCTCGACCGGCCGGGCGGATTGTGTGCGCTCCTCATGCGGCACGGCATCCTCGACGAGGTCAGGCCGGGCAAGGCGCCGGCGCAGCCAAAGGACGCCGACGAGGTCGGCGATCCCGACCCCGAGCCGGTCGAACACCCCATATTTCGAGATGCCGCGCCGGCGCGGGCGATGGTTGACCGGCACCGAGCGCACGACCCCGCCCTCGCGCAGGACCAGCGCCGGCAGGAAGCGGTGCATGTGGTCGAAATAGGGAAGATCAAGGAAGAGGGCGCGCGGGAACAGCTTGAGCCCGCAGCCGGTATCCGGGGTGTCGTCGCTGAGGAGGCGTCGGCGCACCGCATTGGCGATGCGCGAGGCCTGCCGCTTCGACCAGCTGTCCTGGCGGCGCGCGCGGTGCCCGGCGATCAGCAATGGCGGCGTCGCAGGGCTGCTGTCAACCAGCCCCTGGGCGAGCCCCCACAGAGCGGGAATATCGGCCGGGTCGTTCTGGCCATCGCCGTCCAAGGTCGCGATCCAACGGCCGCGCGCGGCCTTGACCGCGCTGCGGATCGCGGCGCTCTGGCCGCAGCTGCTTGCATGGCGCAGAAGGCGAAGCTGCGGAACGCTCGCTTGCAGGAGGCGGATTTCGGCGGCGGTCGAATCCTCGCTGCCGTCGTCGACATAGATGATCTCGTACCGGACGTGCCCATCGAGCGCGCCGGCGATCTCGGCGACTAGCGGGGCGATGTTGCCGGCCTCGTTTCGGACCGGAATGACGACCGAAAGATCCATGCGAGCGATGCTGCAGCAGTCCCGTGCGCTCCGTGCTCGGCGCGGTCGCGCTATTCCGCCGCCATCTGCTGCCGCGGTTCGGCGAGGGAAGCTGTGACACCGCGGTGGAAGTGCTGCAACGCCGGCTCGTTGCGGCCGAACACGATCGACTCTTGCGCATCCGACAGAAAGCCCTTCTGCATCCCCTCGCAGGTCGGAAAATCCTGATTTTCGACCGTCGCCATCAACAGGTTGAAATTGTTGTCCCAGTGCCGCTTCGCGCTGTCGCTGGCGACCGGTTCGGGGATGTACAAGGACACGTACATCGCGCACGAATCGACGCGCTCGCCAGGGAACATGTGCCAAGTCTCCACATGATCGCGCTGGAACAGAAAGATCGTGTTCGGAAACAGCACATAGATCATCGCGGTATGGTCGAAGACGTTCCATCCGTCCTCGGGCTGGCCGCGCAATTCATCAATCGTCCGGCGCGCCGCGATCAGCCGGTGGTTGCGGCCGAACGCGTCGAAGGTGGCGCGGTTGGTGTGGAACAGCGGGCTGACCGTATCGGGATGCAGATGGCTCAGGTGGTAGGTCTCGCAGAAGGTGTCGACGGCGAGCTTCCAGTTCATCTCCCGCCGCAGCACCCGGGTCTCGTAATGATGGTAGCGTTCGAGCGTATAGGCGGCCAGGTCGTCCGCCACGCGACCGAGCAGGCCGTCGATTTCGAGGCGCATCCCGGGTCGCGGGGCGACCCAGATCATTCCGTATTTTTCGGCGACCGGCAGCGCGCGCAACCCGTGCGTCGCCCGCTCGGCCGCCGCGAAGGAAGGATCGTCCGGCCGCGCCACCAGGGCGCCGTCGAGCCCGTAGGTCCAGCCGTGATAGGGGCAGGAGAGGCTGCGCAAATCATTGCCGCAGCCCTCGACGATGCGGGCGCCGCGATGGCGGCAGACATTGAGGAAGGCGCCGAGCGAGCCGTCAGCGCGGCGCAGGATGAGGATCGGCACGCCCGCGTAATCATGGGTCATCCAGTCGCCCGCGCGGGGCAGCAAGGCGCTCAACCCGATATTGATCGGCCCGTTGCGGAAAAACAGCTCGCGCTCGCGCGCCGCCTGCTCGGGGCAGGTGTAGTCGGTTACCGGATTGGAATAGATGCCCTCGGCCAGCGCGGTCGTGCGATGGTCGAGATGGTGAAGCAGTTTCCGCGCTTCGGCGATCTGCTCCGGGCGATGCATGACGGCCTCCTCGACCACTCCTCCAACCGAGCCAGCATAACACCAAAACGGCGCGGGGCGCCCCCGCTTAGCCGATCAATGGCGCAGCCGGTAATAAACCCCGCCGATCATCTCATGCAGCGCATAAAAGGTATTGTGCAGGGCGGTCAGGTTCGGCAGGAAATCGCCGATCTTGTCGAGCCGGAGCACGGTCCGCGGCGCCTGCCAGGGCAGCGCCCTCAGCCCGACCCGCTCGAACGCCCATAGCGCGCGCGGCAAATGCCAAGCCTGGGTCACAAGGACGATTGTGGTGAGCTTCTCCGGCTGCAGCAGCCGCGCGGTATAGAGCGCGTTTTCCCAGGTCGTGCGCGACCGATCCTCGTTCCAGGCGACCGGAACCGCAAAATTCTCGTCGAGAGCCGCCTTCATCAGCGCGCCCACGCTGACATGTGTGCCCTCCAACCTCCCGCCGCTGACCACCACGGGCAAATGCTGTCGGCGATAGGCCCGCGCGCCGAAAACCACCCGTTCGAGCGACAACGGGCCAAGACGGTCCGGAATATCGATGCCGTTGCCTGAGCGGACATCGCCGCCGAGCACGACGATCGCCTGGGCTGCGCCGAGATCGACATTCTGCGGCAGCGCGGCCTCGACCCGCTGCAACAGATAGGACGACAGGGCCGGGGTCGCCGCGACATAGAGACCGAGGCTGGAGACGAGAGCCAGCCCAATGCCGCTGCGCCGCCACACCAGCGCAATCAGCGCGCCGACAAGGCTCAGCACGATGAAGACCGTCGGCGGCGCGAGGATACCGAAGGAGAAAGGGTTCTCCATCGCGCCAGCCTGCTAAAGAAAACTCCCTCTCCCCCACCGGGGGAGAGGGTAGGGGTGAGGCGACGATTTTTCTATCTTTGTGCTCCTCGAAGCACCCGGCCTCCGCTGCGCGGCGGCCAACCCTCTCCTGCCTCCGACGCGCTACGCCCCGCCATAGACCGGGATGATCGCGCCGCGGGTCACCCGATTGTCGGGCGAGGCGAGAAAGGCGATCACCTCGGCGACCGCGCTCGGCGCGACCCAGCTGCCGAAATCGGCATCCGGCATCGCCCTGCGGTTGGCCGGGGTGTCGAGCACCGAGGGCGCCACCGCGTTGACCCAGATCTCCTCGCCCGAGGTTTCCTGGGCGATCGCCTGGGTCAGCGCCGCGACGGCCGCTTTGGCGGTGGTGTAGGCGACCATTCCCGAGCCGAGCCGGGGCTCGAGTGCCGGGCGGGCCGCGACGTTGACGATGCGGCCGCCCTTGGCGCCGCCGGAACCCGGCTCGGTGCGCGTGCGGATCGCTCGGATCGCGGCCGCCGAGCACAAAAACGCCGATAGCGCGTTCATCTGAAATTGATCGGCGAAATCGACCGCCGAGGTCTCGCCAACCGGCGACATCGCGAAACCGCCGGCGAGATGAATGGAGGCCCAAAGCGGCGGCAGCCCGGCATAAAACCGCCGCACCGCCGCCTCGTCGGCGAGGTCGAGCCCGGTCGTGACATGCACCCCGGGGTCGTTCTTATGCGGGTAATGCTCCAGCTCGGCCGCGACCATATTGGTCACGTGGCAGACCGCGCCCGCCGCGCGCAACGCGGCAACCACGGCGGACCCCAAAGCGCCGGTGCCGCCGGTGACGACGACATGCGAGCCGTGGAACGCGACCATCGCCTCACTCCGCTCTAATGGGCCCGCCCCGCGGCGGCGGCATCAGGTGATAGCACGCCGGGCGCGGGCGCTCCATCAGCTGATCGCCCCCTCCGCGACCGCGATGTCGTCGTGCCGCGCAGCCACAACCCTCAGCACGATCTCGACGCCCCGCACAATGTCTTCGAGCGCCATCGACGGCGCGCCGTCCTGCCGCGCCGCCTGGCTCGGCATATAAGGGACATGCAGAAACCCGCCGCGCAAACCCAGTTCCCGGGTCGCGGCGAGATGCATCAGACCGTAAAATACATGGTTGCACACAAAGGTGCCGGCGCTATTGGAGACGATCGCCGGCAAACCGGCCTCGCGCAACGCCGCCGCCGCGGCCTTGATCGGCAATGTCGTGAAATAGGCCGCAGGACCGCCAGCCACGACCGGCAGATCGATCGGTTGCCGGCCCTTATTGTCCGGAATGCGCGCATCGTCGATGTTGATCGCGACCCGTTCGAGCGACAGCGCGGCGCGACCGCCCGCGAGACCGACGCAGAGGACGATGTCGGGGGTGGTCTCCCGGACCGCTTCTTCCAGCGCGTCGAGCGCCTCCCCGAAGACCGCCGGCAACACTGCGGTTGCGAGCGCCACCGCTCCGAGGCGCGGCGGCAGATGCCCCAGCGCCTCGAACGCCGGGTTGACCCTTTCGCCGCCGAACGGCTCGAACCCGGTGACGAGGGCTTTCATCCTGGAGATCCTTCCGGGCGGGTGCGGCGCGTTGCACGCTGGCGATGATCCAACGAGCGACCGGCCCTCGTCCAGGAATTCGATCTTATCGCGTCACATCCCTCGCAGGTCGAAGAACGTCGCGACAAGGTAGCGAGCGGGCTACTCCCCGTCGCCCAGACCGGAGCGGGGGCTGGTGATGCCTCCGGTTTCGGTATTGGAGCCGTCCTCGACAGCGCGGTGCTGTTCGAGCCGCTCGAATTCGCTCGCCACAATCAGACAGGAGGCGATCGGCTGGCCCCCGGCCGGATCGACGAAGGCGCTGACAATGAAGAACCGGGCGAACCGCGCGGTCGCCTCATCCTGCTCCTGCGCATCCCCGGCCGTCGCCAGGATCAGGTCGCGGATCACCTGGCCGGCGCGCATGATGCGCTCGTTCTCAATTCCGCAGCGATGGGCGTTGCCCAACAGGAAGCCGCCATCTGCCGCCACCCGAGCGGCATCGGTAGCGCTCGGGCTGGCGATCAGCAGGGCGGCGACACTCGCCGCTCCGAGCACGGACATTGGCGCGCCTTCGTAGCTGTTTCACTACGGAGAACGTCAGGCTATGGGTTTTGTTGCCGAAAACCCGCGAACGCGCCGGTGCTTACCTTTTATTATTCTATGGCGATTACTTCATTGCGCGTAATAATGGATTTCCAGGAGCAGGCAGCCGCGGTTCGATTTGAACGGACCGTGCACGGCCCCGGGCGGACGGCAGGCATAGGTGCCGGGGGCGAAGCTCTCGCCCCCCTTGCCTTCGGCATCGTTGCCGACCGTCAGATCGCCCTCGATCAGGTAGACCTCTTCCCAATATTCGTGGACGAAGGGCGCGGTGGTGAACACCTCGGGGGCGAAACGCAGGAGGCGCGTGCGGCTGCCGCTCCGACGCTCTTCATTGAGCGTGCCGGCGAGGATCTTTTGCTCGATCCCGGCGGGATAGCCGGGGGGCGTGTTCCAGCCGGTATTCATATCGACGGCATGGAATTCGCGATGGGGCTTGTTGACTTGCATCGGCGCCTCCTCTTGCCGTCCAGCCTCTAACCCGCCGAGGGCATCCAGGCAACATCAGACTTTTCCGGATCAACTTTCCAATTGGCGTCTTACCGGCGAAGGCCGGTATCCATGGTGGGGTGGGTCCCGGCCTTCCCCACGGATCAAATCCGTGGGCTGAAGGCCCACGGGATGGCGATGTGGGTGGCGCGGAAATTGCGGCCCAAAACTCGGACTCAGAGTATCAGGGTTTGTACGATAGGGTTTGGTGCGGGTTTTTGCGCGAAAAGCCGCGAACCGGGGAGGGTTCCATGCTGTCACGCCGTCTCTTTGCCGCCACTGCCGCAGCTAGCGCGAGCGCGGCCGCCTTCGTCGCCAGCTCGGCGCGCGCCGAGGCTCAGCCCGGTGAGTCGACCCTGGACCGGGTCAAAAACAATAAGGTGTTGCGCATCGCCGCGCTGCCGGGCGAAGCGCCCTATTTCAACAAGGATCTCGCCACCGGCGCGTGGTCGGGCATGTGCATCGCGATGGCCAAGGACATCGCCGCCAATTTCGACGGCGAAGTCGCCTATGTCGAATCGACCTACGGCAACTCGGTGCTCGACCTGCAATCCAATAAGATCGATCTGGCGTTTGCCCTCAACCCGACGCCAAAGCGGGCTCTCGTCATCGACTTCACCCACCCGTTCTACCTGCACGGCTTCGGCATGGTCGGCCGCAAGGGGTTTACCGCGACGAACTGGGCCGATCTCGACAAGCCCGAGGTCAGGATCGCATTCGACATCGGCTCAGTGCATGAGATCGCGGCGCGCCGGTTTGCCTCGCATGCGACGCTCATCGCATTGAAGACGCGTGACGATTGCATCCTCGCGGTGCAGTCGGGCCGCGCCGATTGCGTCATCCTGGCGGTCAATCTCGGGCTCACCGCGGTCAAGAAGAACCCCGCGCTCGGCGAATTCCAGATGCTGCACCAGCCGCGCATCCAGCTGCCGACCTGCATGGGCGTGCGCAAGGAAAGCAACAAGGATTGGCGCGATTTCCTCAACGCCTGGGTCGATTACAACCGCGGCATCCAGCAGATCCGCGAATGGCTCTATGCCGGGCTGGCGATCAACGGCGTCAAACCCGAGGACATTCCGGCCGATGTCGAGCTGTAATCGTTTCAAGATCCTCTCCCAGTAGAAGGCATGTCCGCTCCCTCCTATGCCTGGGATTTCTCGTTTCTGTGGGGCTATCGCGGGCTGATCCTCTTTGGGCTCGGGGTCACGATACTCTATACGATCGGCACGATCCTCATCGGTCTCGCGATCGGGCTCCTGACCGGGCTCCTGCGGCTGTCGCGCAACTGGCTGTTGACCGCGCCGCTCGTCGCCTATGTCGAGATCTTCCGGTGCACCCCGCTTCTCGTGCAGATCATCTGGTTCTATTACGCGCTCCCGGTCGTGCTCGGGATCGATATTCCGGCCACCGTCGCGGCAATGCTGGTGCTGTCGCTCTACACCGGGGCGTTTTATGCCGAGATCGTGCGCGGCGGGGTCAATTCGATCGAGCGCGGCCAGTGGGACGCGGCGCGCGCGATCGGCATGCGCGGCCATCAGGTCATGCGCTATGTGATCCTGCCGCAAGCCGTGAAGCGCATGATCCCGCCCTTTATGAACCAGTCGATCATCCAGCTCAAGAATACGTCGCTCGTGTCGACGATCGCGGTTACCGACCTCCTCTATCAAGGCCAGATGATCACCGGAGCGACCTATCGCCCGCTCGAAGTCTACACGATGATCGCAATCATCTATTTCATCGTATTGTTTCCGCTGACCCTGATGGCGCAGGGGGTGGAGCGCCGGCTCGCTCGCGCCGACTAGGTGGGCCACGGCATGCCCGATTCCGCCGACCTGCGGCCGATGATCGAGATCAACGATCTGTGGAAATCCTTCGGGCCGGTCGCGGTGCTGAAGGGGGTCTCGCTCAGGGTCGAGCGCGGCGCGGTCATTGCCATCATCGGGTCGTCCGGCGCGGGCAAATCGACGCTTCTGCGCTGCATCAACCTGCTCGAGGACCCCGATCGCGGAGAGATCCGCGTCGGCGAGCGCGAGATGCGCTTCAGCGCCGACCGGCGGCGCCACGGCGGCGACCGCGAGCTCGCCGCCTTCCGGGCCGCGACCGGGATGGTGTTCCAGCATTTCAACCTGTTTCCGCATATGACCGCGCTAGAGAACGTCACCGCGGGCCCGCGCATCGTCAAAGGCATGGATCGGCGCGCGGCCGAATCCGAGGGCCGCGCGCTCCTGGCCAAGGTCGGGCTCGCCGACAAGGCCGAGACCTACCCGTCCCACCTCTCGGGCGGGCAGCGCCAGCGGGTCGCGATCGCTCGCGCCCTCGCGATGGGGCCGGCGGTGATGCTGTGCGACGAGGTTACTTCCGCCCTCGACCCCGAGCTTGTCGGCGAGGTTCTCGGCGTCATCGAGCGGCTGGCCGATGAAGGCATGACGATGGTCATCGTCACCCACGAGATCGGCTTCGCCCAGGAGGTCGCCGATGCCGTCGCCTTCATGAGCGACGGCGTCATCGTCGAAATCGGCCCGCCCGGTGCGGTCCTCGCAAACCCGGAAAACCCGCGCACCCGCAATTTCCTCGCCCGCTTCCATCGCGCGCAGGGCGACGCCGCCCGGTAGTGTCCCGATTCGGAAATTCGCTATATCTCCAGATCTCGTCATCCCGGCGAAGGCCGGGACCCATTTCTGCCGTGGGTACCGGCCTTCGCCGGTATGACAAGGAAGGGAAACCACGATCCAGATCGAACGAACTTCAGAACCACCATATTAGATCATGCATGGCAGCCCTTGCGACGGCTTGGTTTACGAAACAGCCGGGTCGGCGGTACGCTTGGTAATCACCGCGTTCAGGAAAGTGCCCCGATGTTACGCAATCGAGACGAAATCAGCGAGGACAAGAGCTTTGCTCTCTTGACCGAGGCCATCCTCGAGCGCGACCAGCCGCGCACGACGGATCTGTTTCATCGGATGGTCGTGCATGACGGACGCTCGATCGGCGATGCGTTGAGCGTCGTCACCGCGGCCGAGGCGCCCTTTGTCAATGTGCCGTGCCATATCAATATCCGCGACGGCTCGATCGCGCTGACCAACAACGATCACACGCTCCTGGGCCTCAGGGCATCGACCTATCTGATGCCCTACCTAGAGGAGCGATATCGGCTGCTGCCGCTGTTGCAGAGCGTCTGGTACATCGGCGCCGGCCTCGACATCTGGAACCAGCTCCTGTTCAAGTATCCCGGCCGCTACGCCACGATGAAGGGCGTTTCGGTGCCGCCGCCAGCCAATGGCCCGGCCGTATGGCTCCAGGATACCGCGCCGATCCGCGAAACCGGCACCGCCGAGGAGCGGCTGCATTCCTACATGATCGCCACGATGACCGGCGATTCGCGGCGCGCCCACGGTCTCTTCCTCGGCCTGGCGGAAGATCCGGCGGACCGTCCGCTTTTGCGGGAAACCATCGAATTTCTCGGCCTCATCGACCTGCAGGACACGGTGGTCGGCAGGAAGGCGCGCAACACCGGCCACAAGGCGATCCGCGCCCGCGCCGTCACCGACCTTGCCAACTACATCGGCTGGGAGAAGTCGCACGGCGTCTATTACATGGGTGTCCCCGACATGGCGGTCGGCCCACTCTATTATTCGCTCTACGATGCCGCTTGCGTCCGGATCAACGCCGAGTTTCCCGAGGATGCCGGGAAAAACCTGAAAGAGACCAATCGCACGTCGCTCTCGCCGAGCGAAGTCGAAACGATGCTCGATTTATTGATGACGGCCGACCAGGAGACCCTATGGGGCCTCATCTCGGCGCACCTGAAGAACGGGATATCCATTAAAAGCCTTGGCGACACGATCCAGGTGGGCGCGGCCGAATTGATCCTGCGCACGACGGTGCCGCGGCAATTCACCAACGGCCAGCATCCATTCGACTATTGCAACGTGGCGAACAACTGGATGCGGACGAGCGACAGCCCCTACCAGGCGCGCATCCTCTATCTGATGGCCAATTTCATCAACGACGTGGCGCATGAAAACAAGCTCTACGCGTCGGTCGTCGAGCAGGAAGCCGCCGGGTTCGATTTCGCGGGCCGGCCGCCGGATGCACTCTTGGCTGCGCTCGACGAGGCGATCATGGCGCTCGATTTCCCGCGGGCGACCGCGGCGGCCGGCGCCTATCTGAAATCGGGCGCCGACCGCAAGGCCTACATGGCCGCCGTGGCGCTCGCCGCCTGCCGCTTCCAGGACGATCCGCACAACCAGAAGATCTGCATCTCGACCTTCGAGGAGTACGCCCACAATTCGACGCACCTGCGCGACCGGCTGTTGCTCGCCTCGCCGCGCCTCTTGGCGGGTTGGCTCAAGATGCCGGGCGAGCGCGACTGCTACGCCCGCTTCATGAAGGAGTGGGCCTACAACTGACGAGCCTGGCCCAGAATCAGCGCGGCGGTGCGGCTGCCGTCAGCGTGCCCTCGCCATAAAAGGAGCTTTGCGCGATCCGCGGGCGCGCGACCTCGGGCGCGGTGAGCCAGACGTAGAACGTATCGCGGTGATACTCGCCGCCGGCATCCTGGCCGCCGCCCTGGATCCAGTTATCCAACGACAAGACCTTGGCATAGGCTTCCTGCGCGGGAACGAGGTCGACATCGCGGGTCATGATGGGGTCGGGGAGATAGCTGTCGGCGCTGATGTGATAATGCCCGGCTGGGACATCCCGGTAAAAGGCGCCTCCCGCTTGCGACACGCCGACCGCCGCGCCGTTCAGACGCAGGTACGGCGTCGCCATGCTGCCATTGGGGTCGAGGTCGCGGTAAAACCAGATGCGCGCCTCCTGCGCCGGAATCGGAGGAATCGCATAGGCGGCGGTCGGCGGCAGTCGGGCGCAGCCGGTCATCGCGAGCACCACGGCAAAGGGCCCCGCCAGCAATCGGAGCAGAAGATTGATAGACATCTTTCTTCCTCCCTTTGAGCGGCATATGGGCGGCCGACCGGCGGCCGTCGACCGGCCGCTGGCTGCTCATCACGCGAATTTGACGGGCGCCAGAAGAGTCAGCGCGGCCGCAACGTCGGGAAGGCGATCACATCGCGGATCGACGGGCTGTCGGTCAGCAGCATGACGAGCCGATCGATGCCGATGCCGAGCCCGCCGCAGGGCGGCAGCCCGTATTCGAGCGCCACCACATAATCCTCGTCGAGCGGCTGCGCCTCCTCGTCGCCGGCCGCCCGGGCCAGCATCTGCGCCTCGAAGCGAGCCCGCTGATCAATGGGATCGTTGAGTTCGGAAAAGGCGTTGGCGATCTCCCAGCCATAGACATAGCTCTCGAACCGCTCGACGAGGCGCGGATCCTCGCGGTCGGCCTTGGCAAGGGGGGAAATGTCGCGCGGAAAGCCGGTCACATGAACCGGCTGGATCAGCGTGTCCTCGACCCGCGCGGCAAACACCGCTTCGAGCGCCTGGCCCCAGCTCTCGGTGCCGCTGATCGCGCAGCCGAGGTGCCGCGCAGCCTCGCGCGCGGCCGCCGCGTCGGCGATCGCGAGAAAATCGGTTCCGGTCGCCCCGAGCACCAGCTCGGCCATGGTGCGGCGCGGCCAGGGCGGGGTGAGATCGATCGCCGTGCCGCCATAGCTCAGGCGCAAGCCGCCCGCTGCGGTTTCGGCGACCTGGGCGATGATCTGCTCGGTCAGGGTCATCATGCCGGTGTAATCGGCATAGGCTTCGTAAAGTTCAAGCGAGGTGAACTCCGGGTTGTGCCGCGGCGACAGGCCCTCATTGCGGAAACACCGGTTGATCTCGAACACCTTGTCGCTGAGCCCGCCGACCACCAGCCGCTTCAGATGCAGCTCGGGCGCTATGCGCAGATAGAGCTCGATGTCGAGTGCATTGTGATGGGTGACGAAGGGCCGCGCCGCCGCCCCGCCCGGAATGGAGTGCAGCATCGGCGTCTCGACTTCGAGATAGCCGCGCGCCAGCAGATAGGCACGCAGCGCCGCGATGATCAGGCTACGGCGGCGCAGCGTCTCGCGGCTCTCTGGGTTCATGATCAGATCGAGGTAGCGCTGGCGGTAGCGCAGCTCGATGTCCGCGAGGCCGTGATATTTTTCCGGCAGCGGACGCAGCGCCTTGGCGAGCATCGTCAGCGCCGTCGCATTGACCGTGAGCTCGCCGCGCGGCGTGCGGCGAATGCGGCCCTCGACCCCGATCAGATCCCCGATATCGAAGAGGCGCAAGAGCGCCAGCGCGTCGGGGCCGAGAAGATCCTTATGGCTGAAAATCTGGATCTTGCCCGAGGCGTCATGCAGGTCGATGAACATCCCGTTGTTGCGCATCGCGCGGATCCGCCCGGCGACCCGCACCTGATCGTCGGTCTCGGCCCCGACCGCCAGCGCGCTGTAGCGCTCGTCGAGCCCGACCGCCTCATCGGTGCGCGAAAAGCTGACCGGATAGGGATCGATCCCCATGCCGCGCAGCGTCTCGAGCTTGTCCAGGCGAACCCGGCGCAGCGGATCGTCGTCATCGGCGGCCATGAGCCCGGTGCTCCATTAAACTGCCTGTCGTCCCAGCGATGATATGGATGTGAGTCCGACAGCGAAAGCGCCGTTCCGGAGAGGATTTCGAGCGGGTTGATCCACCGGTGTCCGCCCCTCACCCCAACCCTCTCCCCGCTGGCGGGGAGAGGGAGGGACCCGCGGCGAAGCCGTGGGAGGGTGAGGGGCTGGCACAGCGTGAGCCGACAGGACCGGAAACCGCTCTAATCGTCCGCCGCCGCCTCGGGGATTGGGGTGCGGACGAGATCGATGACCGCCTCATGGAAGCGCATCAGCGTGCCGTGATGGCCGACGCTGACGATGGTCGGCCGCCACTCGGCTTCGCGCAACAGCCGATACAACGCCGCCTCCGCCGCCTCGTCGAGCGCGGAAGTCGCCTCGTCGAGGAAGACGATATCCGGGCGCGCCAAGAGGACCCGGGCAAACCCGACGCGCTGTTGCTCGCCGCCCGACAGGCGCTGCCCCCAATTGCCGTCGACATCGAGCTGATCGACCAGATAAGAGAGGCCGACCGACCGCAGCGCCCCCTCCAGCTCGGCCCGGTCATGCGCGTTGGCGAGACCGGGATAGGCGAGCGCGTCGGCGAGCGTCCCGAGCGGCAAATACGGCCGTTGCGGGAGAAACAGCGCCCGGCCATCACCGACCCGGATCCGGCCGCGGCCGAATGGCCATAGACCCGCGACGGCGCGTAAGAGCGTGCTTTTGCCCGACCCCGACGGTCCGGTGACCAGCATCGCCGCGCCGGGCCGCGCCGCCAGTGCGATGTCTTCGCGCAACAGGTCACCGCCCGGCAGATGAAGGTCGAGCCCGGCGACATCGACGCCATGTCCGCCCCGCTCGATCGCGATCGGCTGCGGTCCCTGCTGCTCGGCGGCGATCCCGTCGACCCGGTCGCGGAACCCGGCGAGCCGGCCGACCACCGACTGATACTCGGCGATCTCGGTATAGCTGGAGACAATGAACGACATCGACTCCTGCACCGACCCGAATGCCGAGATCACCTGCATCAGCCCGCCGAGCTGGATCTGCTTGTCGAAATAGCGCGGCGAGACAACCAGGAACGGAAAGATGACCGCCACCTGCGCATAGCCGGTGGTGAACCAAGACAGCTTTTTGCGGCGCAGGATGATGTCCCACCAATTCGTCACGACGCGCGAGAAGCGGCCGTCGAAAACGCCGTACTCGCGCGCCTCGCCGCCGTAGAACGCAACGCTTTCGGCATTCTCGCGCAGCCGCACCAGACTGAAACGGAAATCCGCCTCGTAGCGCTGCTGATTGAACAGCAAGGCAGCGAGCGGACGGCCGATCCAATGCGTCAACCAGGTGCCGACGACCGCATAGAGAAAGGCCGCGAACACCAGGTAGCCCGGGATCTCGATCTCAGATCCGCCCCACAACGGGATTGCCAGCGAGCCTGACAGGGTCCACAGGATGAACATGAACGATACCAATGTGACGGCCGAGTTGAGCAGACCAAGCGACAGACCGAGCGTGTTCGCGGCGAAACGGTCGAGATCATCGGCGATGCGCTGGTCGGGGTTGTCGGTCGACTGGTCGATCTGGATGCGGTAATAGGCCTGCGCATTGAGCCAACGCTTGAGGAAGCGCTCGGTCATCCAACGCCGCCAGCGGATATGAAGGATCTGCCGCAGATAAAGCTGGTAGACGGCGACCGTGATCCAGGCCGTCGCAATCATGCAAAAGATGGCGAATTGCCACCAGAATTGCGCCCAATCGTACTGTTGCAGAGCGTCGTAGAAATCGCGGTTCCACAAATTGAGGCGGACGTTGATCCAGACCGAGGTCAGGTTCAAGAGGACCACGGCGGCGAGCAGCCCCCGGGCCGCCCATTTTTCATCCGATGTCCAATACGGCCAAGCGAGGCTCCACGCCTCCCGCAAGAATCCTGGCTTAGACGACGCCATTCTCACTCTCCTGGCAGCCTTTACGGCTGCGGGTGCCCGATGATCCGCGGGTGCTCGGCCAGCCGGAAAACCGCGCGATGAGCGCCATCGAACCCGTCACGGCTGGGTTGCTGGCGCGCGGCATCTGCCGCGCGCTCGAGCAGCTCGGCTATGCAAGCCTCCTCGAATTCCCGCTCGCCAACCGCCGCCGCGCCGACATCCTCGCGCTCGGCAAGAGGGGCGATCTGATGATAATCGAGATCAAAAGCTCGGTGGCCGATTTCCGCGCGGATCGCAAATGGGCCTTCTATCGGGAGTTCGCGGATCGGCTCTACTTCGCGGTGCCGACCGAGTTTCCTCACCTCCTCATTCCCGAAGAATGTGGCCTCATAGTGGCGGACCCGTTCGGCGCGGCGGTGCTGCGCCGTGGCGCCCTCATCCCGCTCGCCGCGGCCCGGCGCCGCGCCCTGACGCTGCGTTTTGCGCAGGCCGCCGCGGGCCGACTGCGCCGCCAGCTCGATCCGGAGGCGGGTGGTTGGGTTGAGTAGCGGGCTAACTGCACAATCTTGGGTTTAGATTTGCATTCGCTGAGCCTGCAACTGCTGGGAATCGGCAGGCGCCGCTCGGGGCGGTTACCTCGGATGGCGTTGCCCCGAGGCCCACCGATTGCCCTGTCATTCACCGAGGAGTTTGTGCCGACCCTCCATCCAGATTGATCATGTGTAACATGCAATTGTGGCGATTTTAGCGGGCTCCTATGGGCTGGACGCGGCGGAGCAGCACGTAGAGCGCGCCGCTGCCGCCGGCGCCCGGTTGGGCCGGAGCGATCGCCAGCACGTGGTGGCGCAGTTCCGCCTCGCCCAGCCACCGCGGCACGGCTGCCTTGAGGATGCCGCCGCTCATCCGGCCATGGCCGGTGATGACCAAGAGGCAGCGCCGGCCGGTGGCGCGCGATCCGGCGACAAATCCCGCCAGCGCGCGATGCGCCTCGGCCTGGGTCATGCCGTGCAGGTCGAGGCGCGCCTCGACCGGATAGCGGCCGCGCTTCAAGCGCTCGGCGGTGGCGCGATCGACCCCGGCGAAACGGTCGAGCGGCGGCAGCGGCGGCGGTGCGGGCTGGCGCGGGCTGGGCGATGGGGTCGCTGCGGCTTGGACCGCGGCCGTCCCGGCCGCATTGCGGGCGGGACGCCCGCGGTCCGGGGACAGCTCCGGCGCCGGGACTGAGCTACGGCCCGGCAGCGGCGCGACGTCGCGCATCGCGCGTCGCCACAATCCGGCATCGTCAGCCGGGAGGCGGCCCATTTGCCGCTGCCTCCGGGTCGTCGACGAGCACGATATGGAGCCGGCGGGGCCCGTGTGCGCCGAGCTGGATGCGCTGTTCGATATCGCCGGTGCGCGACGGGCCGGTGATCAGGTTGACGGTGCGCGGCCACGCCTCGGGCGTCGAAGACGCGCGGGCGCGAACGAGGTCCCAGCCATCCTCATAGCTCGCCACGACCTGCCCGGCGCGCAAGACGACGATGTGGGTGTCGGGGAGGAAATTGAGCGTCGTCGGCGTATCGCGGCCCGACACCAGGAGGAGCGTCCCGGTCTCGGCGATTCCCGCGAGGCAGGGCGTAACCGACACGGCATCGTCCGGTTCGGCGCGGCCGCGGCGGACGGCGAGCAACGGCCTTGTGTCCCAGGGGATTGCATCGAGGCCCGGGTCGGGCGCCATGACCAGCTCGGCCGGCAGGTTCTCGGCGGCGAGATAGCGCGCCACCTCGGCCGGCACCTTGTCGTCCGAGGCAACCCGCGCGACCGTCGTTTGCACCTCCTCGGCCATCGCCACGAAGAGATCGATGCGGGCCCTCTCATCGAGCGCGGCGGCGCGCGCCGGTATCAGATTGCGGCGATGCGCGGCGACCCCTTCGGCGAGCCTGGCCGCCGGCTCCGCCAGCAACGGCCCGCGCCGCAGGCCACGGCGGATGCCGGCGAGAATGTCCTCGCGCGCCGTGCTCATCGCGGCCTACCGTCAGCGCCATTGGGGCCCCGGCGCTCGGCCCACAGGCTGTGAAAGCTGCGGCCCTCCGGCGCCGGCATGTCGCGCACCAGGGTCCAGCCGGATGCCAGCGGCAGGCTGCGGAAGCGGCCGTGCGTCTTCCCGAGCCAACCGAGCAGCCGCGCCTTGATTTCGACCATTCGGTGATAGAGCTCCGGCCGCCTCGCCAGCCACGCCCAGAGGCGCAAGCCCGCGCGGTAGACCGGCGGGCTAAGAGCTTCCTTGAATTCCCGCTCGCGCCAATGCCGCATCATTTTGGGGAGCGGGATCTTGACCGGGCAGACAGCTTCGCAGCGCCCGCAAAATGTGGAGGCGTTCGGCAGGTGGCCGGCTTCGCCCAACCCGACCAATGCCGGGGTCAGCACCGCCCCCATGGGCCCCGGATAGACCCAGCCATAGGCATGGCCGCCGACGGCGACATAGACCGGGCAATGATTGAGGCAGGCGGCACAGCGCAGGCAGCGCAGCATGTCCTGGAACTCGCCGCCGATGAGGTCGGTGCGGCCGTTGTCGAGCAGCACGACATGGTATTCATCGGGCCCGTCGAGGTCGCCCGGCCGGCGCGGCCCGGTCGAGAGCGTCGTATAGGACGAGAATTCCTGGCCCGTCGCCGAGCGCGCCAGGAGGCGCAAGAGGGTCGTGGCGTCTTCCAGCGTCGGCACGATCTTTTCGAGACTGGTCACGACGATGTGGACCCGCGGCAAGGTCTGCGTCAGGTCGCCATTACCCTCATTGGTGACGATGATGCTGGAGCCGGTTTCGGCGATGAGGAAATTGGCCCCGGTGATGCCGACATCGGCGGCAAGGAAATGCGGGCGCAAGATGGCGCGGGCCTCCTCGCACAGGGCGCGCGGCTCCTCGAGGGCACGGTCGGGATCGAGTTCGGTATGCGCGGCACGGAACGCATCGGCGACCTGCTCCTTCATCAGGTGGATCGCCGGAGCGATGATGTGGCTCGGCGGTTCGTGGCGCAGCTGGATGATGTATTCGCCCAGATCGGTCTCAATCGGGGTAATGCCGTTCGCTTCGAGGTGATCGTTGAGGGCGATCTCCTCGGCGACCATCGATTTTCCCTTGGTGACGATCCTCGCCCCGACCGAGCGGCAGATCTCGAGCACCGCGGCACGTGCTTCCGCCGCGTTGCGCGCCCAATGCACCTGGCCGCCCGAAGCGGTGACGTTCTTCTCGTAGAGCTCGAGGTAGAAATCGAGATGGGCGAGCGTGTGGTCCTTGATCGCGCGCCCCTCCTCACGCAGCGTCTCGAATTCGGGCAGCCGCTCGATTGCCTGCCGGCGGCGCAGCGGAAACCCGGTGCGCGCGAGACCAAGCGCCCGCTGCAAGATCGGATCGGCGAGCCCCGCGCGGACATTCTCGGGAAAGCTGTGGCTGGTGGGTTCCATGCGCTATGACGCTCGGGCAGGCGCGCCGATCGCCGGAACCTCGTCGGCCATCCCGGCCAAGACCTCGGCGATGTGGCGCGCCTCGACCGGGCGGCCGAGCCGGGTGAGCTTGCCGGCGATGTTGAGGAGGCAGCCGAGGTCGCCCGCGAGCACCGCATCGGTGCCGGTGGCGGCAATCTCGACCGCTTTATCGGTGACCATCTTGTCGGAGATTTCCGGGTATTTGACGCAGAACGTGCCGCCAAAACCGCAGCACACCTCCGCCCCCGGCAGCTCGCAGAGACGCAGCCCGGCGACCGAGGCGAGCAGCAGCCGCGGCTGCGCCCTGATCCCGAGCTCGCGGAGGCCTGAGCAGGCATCATGATAGGTCGCGCTCTTCTCCCAGCGCGCCGCCACCCTACTCATGCCGCGAACATCGACGAGGAAGGAGACCAGCTCCCAGGTCCGCGCCGCCAGCGCCTGGGCCTCCCCCAGCATCGCCGGCTCGTCGGCGAACAGCTCCGGATAATGCACCCGCACCATGCCGGCGCACGATCCCGAGGGTGCCACCACGTAATCATAGCCGGCGAAGGCCGCGATCACTTGGCGGGCAATGGCTTTCGCATCGCCCCGGTCGCCCGAATTGTAGGCCGGCTGGCCGCAGCAGGTCTGGGCGCGCGGCACCTCGACCGTGCAGCCGGCCGCTTCCAGCAAGGCAACCGCAGCAAAGCCGACGCTCGGCCGAAACAAATCGACCAGACAGGTCACCAATAGCGCGACGCGGGCGGGCTCGGCCATTTGTCCTATGTCTCCATTCGGGACATGCCGGCACCATAGAGCGAGTTTCGTTCCGGTAGAATCGCCTTCTCTATCCCGTCATGGCCGGGCTTTATCCGGGCATCCTAAGGTTGGGTGGGGCGTACGCCTAACCGCGTGACGCGAGGGTCACTCGCGGTGGGGATAGGCGATCGGCCCCGCCGCGAGCAGCGCCAGCGATAGGGGCTGCCCGCCAGCGGGCCGCGCCACCGCAGCCGATCAGCCGCTGGCGGTCGCCTCCAGAACCCAGTTCGGGTCGCTCGCCCCGGTATCGCGGGAAAAACTCCAGAAATCGGTCTTTTCAACCGGGTGGTCGGGATCGCCATCGACGACACTGGCGTCATGGGCACGCAGCACATTGATCTGGTCCGAGACGAACTTGACCGTGATGCGCGCAGCCCGGCCGGTGAGCCCGGCCTCGACGATGTCCAGCCGCTTCAGCCCGACGATCCGTGTCTCGAGGGTCTCGCGCGCGGCGGCCCGTTCGTCGATCGCGGCGGAGAATGGCGTGAACACCTCATCGCTCAACAGCGGCCGCAAGCGGGCCTTGTCGCCGGCGGCGAAGGCGCCCACGATCATCTCGAAGGCGGCCCGCGCCCCATCGAGGAACTGCGCGGCATCGAAGCCCGGATCGGCGCCGCCGATGCGCTCCAGCCCGGCCGCGACGGCATCCGCCGGCGGCGCCGTGGCGACCGGCGGCCGCACCGCGGCGTTGCGGCTCCCGAGGGCGACCACTTTGTCGCCGATCTTCTCCCCCGGAGCCTCGGCGCGCCGCAACATCGGGTCGTGCGGCCGCTCCTGCCCGGTGCGGCGGCCAAGGACGCTGCGCAGCCGCAGCACCAGGAATGCCGCGACCATCGCGAACAGGATGATGTCGAAGTAATGCGGGAGATCGCCCATCGTTTTGCGGGACCTTGCGATTATCCCGGAATGCCCGGGTTTGCGGCCGTCCTAGGGTAGATAGGCGGTCACCGGTCTGCGGGCAAGCGGCGGCGGCCCCGGTTGGAGCGCGCGCTCGCGCGCGAGCGCGCGGCTGATAGCGCGCGGCTGATAGCGCGCGGCTGATAGCGCGCGG
>Ga0182024_10001654_pt1 | contig 56640 bp, 43 predicted proteins | sample P32metaG_FD_120480 | JGI IMG/M metagenome (GOLD analysis project Ga0182024, IMG submission 120480) | Permafrost microbial communities from Stordalen Mire, Sweden - P3-2 metaG (Illumina Assembly) | ecosystem: Environmental > Terrestrial > Soil > Wetlands > Permafrost | place: Sweden: Stordalen...
ATGGCTCCCGCCCCAAGGGCGGTGGCGATGAGGATTGCGGCGAATATCGGTCTTCTCTTGGGTTTAATCTCGTTGTGCATGAAAGGGGAGCGGCCGGGGAACCCCGCGCGCCAGCTTGGCCGTAGCCGGCGCGGCCAGGACTTGGGCAAGAGTTTGCAAAAGCGTCGGATAGTCTAAAGGCTTTTCGAGAAGGGCGTCCACGCCAGCAAGGGTCGCGGCCCCAGCCTGGCCGAAACGAGCCGTAATCACGACCACCGGAAGAAGCGGGTGGGCCGTCCGAAGGCGCAAGAAAACGTCCCAACCGTCTGTCGGCGGAAGCGTGAGGTCGAGAATCACGAGATCGAACGGCTGCGCCCCGGCCACTACCAGCGCTTCCTCTCCGTCGCCCGCAGCCTGAACCAAGTATCCCTCGCCCGTAAGCACGCGGCCCAGCATCGTCCTGACACCCGGATCATCGTCGACTATCAACAGGCGCTTTTGCGCCCCGTCGGATGAATTGGCGGGAGTATTTTCCATTGAGATCAGGAGAGGTTCTTGCCTGCCCATCGCAACTGTTGTGCCAACCGTCTAAAAACATATCAACCTATTATATAGTAATAACTAAGGAAACTATGATAACGGGAATTCGCGAAGGTTCGCTCAGAGACTTTGCTATGGTGCAAAGTTTCTTTACACTCTTTGGCTCGGACTTTCGTCTTTATAATCCCATGAAGTTAGGCGTTCGGTTTCGCATACTCGCGCTCGTTTCGGCCATCGCTCTCATGGGCGCATCGATAGCCTGGATCATCCTGAATATTCAAAAGCAGGGCCGGGAGCTGCAGGCCCGGCTGAACAACGTGGATGCTGAGACGGGTGAAATCGTGGCACAGTTCAAGGATTCGCTTCGGTCGGTGAGCAACACCAGGCTTCAATACTCGATCAGCCACGACCCGGCGGTGTGGCGGGAGTTTCAGCAGGCGAGCCAGCAACTCAGTCTTTGGCTCGATCGCCAGTCCCTGAAGCTGAGGACTCAAGACGAGAAGGACGCCCTGATCCGGGTGAGGGCCGCGTACGAAGACTACCTTCGCAAAGCCGTCGAGGCGCCCAACCCCAACGCGCACGGCCAAACCTCCGCGCCCGGCGATGCGGAGGCATTGAGCGAGTTCGTGCGCGCGCGGGCCGAATTGCAGCACCTTTTCGACCTTGGCGCGGACCTCGCAAATGCCCACTACGCGTCCCGCAACCAGCTTCTCGCCGAGGCGAGGCAGAGGCTCGGCGGGCTCCAGTCATCGGTCCTTATCCTTCTCGCGCTGCTATTCACCTTTGGCATAGCGCTGGCGGCCGTCGCCTACCGCGACATGATCGCCCCGCTTCGGTTGAAGCTGGTCGAAAGCCGGTCGCTCGTGGAGCGCCATGAGAAGCTGGCCTCCCTCGGTATGCTTGCCGCCGGTGTCGCCCACGAAATTCGCAATCCATTGACGGCGATAAAGGCCGCATTGTTCATCCAGCAGAAGCGCCTCCAGGCGGGAACCCAGGAATACGCCGATGCCGAGATCGTCCAGCGCGAGATTCTGCGGCTAGAGCGGATCGTGAACGATTTTCTCCGCTTTGCGCGGCCGACCGAGCCGGTGCTGACGGCCATGCCGGTCGCCGAGACCTTTCAAGAGATAAGATCGCTCCTGGGGCCCGGCCTGGAAAAAGCGAACATCCAATTTGTCATGGGCCCGCCGCCGCCGTGGCGGGTCCGGGCCGACTCGGAACAGATCAAGCAGGTGCTGATCAATCTCGTTCAAAACGCCGCCGACAGCATCGGCGCCAAGGGCGTGATCCGGCTGGGCGCCCGGCGGGACCGCGTCCGGCTCGCAGACGGCGAGACAGGGGTCGTAATCCTCGAGGTTGAAGACAACGGCCGGGGAATCCCTCCGGAGGTGCAGAAGCGCCTGTTCGATCCGTTCTTCACGACCAAGGACAACGGAACCGGGCTCGGGCTTTCAATCGCGGCCCGAATTGTGGAAAAACACGGCGGGGCTTTGCAGTACCAGACCCGGATCAACCGCGGGACCACCTTTGGGATCGTCCTGCCGGAGGCGGCCGGATGACTCCGCCCGCAAAGATCCTTCTGATCGACGACGACCCGGGGATCGCGGAGAATGTCCGCCGGGTCCTCGCCGACGATGGCCACGAGGTCGCGGTCGAACGCCGGGGCGACGACGGCCTGGCCGCTGTGATCCGCGGCGAGTTCAACGTGGTCGTCACCGACTTGCGCCTGCCGGGGATGGACGGCTTGGAACTCGTCCAGCGCCTCCACACGGTGCGGCCCCGCCTCCCGATCATTCTGGCAACCGCATTCGGAACGACCGACACGGCGATCAGTGCGATGAAATCCGGGGCCTACGATTACCTGCTCAAGCCCTTCGATTTTCCGCAGCTTCTCGCCCTCGTGCACAAGGCGGTCGAATGCAACCGGCTGATGTCGGATCCGGTGGAAATCGGGGACGGCACGGCGTCCAACGACGCCATCGTCGGACAGAGCCCCGCGATGCAGCAGATATACAAGGAAATCGGACGGGTCGCCTCGAAGCCGGTCAATGTGTTGATCCTGGGCGAGACCGGGACGGGCAAGGAACTGATCGCCCGCGCCCTTTATCAGCACAGCGGGCGGGCCAACGCGCCGTTCATCGCCGTCAATTGCGCGGCCATCCCCGAAGCCCTCCTTGAGAGCGAGCTTTTCGGCCACGAACGCGGCGCATTCACCGGGGCGGAATGCCGGCGCATCGGGCGCTTCGAGCAGGCCAATGGCGGCACGCTTTTTTTGGACGAAGTCGGCGATATGAGCCTGTCGACACAGGTCAAGCTTGTCCGTGTGCTGCAGGAAAGAACGCTTCAGCGCCTCGGCAGCAAGGAGACGATCGCAGTGGACGTGCGCGTGGTCGCCGCCACGCACCGTGATCTCGAAGCGGCGATCCGCCAGAAGCTGTTCCGCGAGGATCTTTTTTACCGGCTCAGCGTCGTAGTGATGTCTTTGCCGCTTTTGCGCAATCGCCGGGAGGACATCCCCGACCTCGTGCGTTATTTTCTGCGAAAGCACGGCCCGGGCATGGGCGCGGCCGCGCCATCGATCAGCCCCGAGGCAGTCGAAGCCCTTCAATCGCAGAACTGGCCGGGCAATGTGCGCGAACTCGAAAACGCCGTCCGAAAGATGCTGCTCCTCGCCCAGAATTACACGATCGGCCTCGATCACGTGCGCACGGCCCTTGCGCGGCCCGCCCCGGCGCAGTCCGGGACGGCCGAGTCCATCGCCGGCCGCTTGGACGAGCTATTGGCCGCCGCCCAGCGGGGCGAAGTGTCCGACGCCCGCGCCAGGCTGATGGACAGCGTGGAGCGGGAGCTTTATGCGCGCGCAATCCGGCAGGCCCAGGGCAACCAGTCGAAGGCGGCCCGGTGGCTCGGCGTCTCGCGGGTCACGATGAAGGCGAAACTCGTCCAGTTCGGCCTGTCGGCGAGCGAGAACTGACTCACTACTTGACCGCCGGCTCGCTCGATGCCGTTTCCGGCAATCCGGCCTCACGCGGCTTGCGCCTGCGAAGCGAGCTGATTCTTGCGGCCAGCCGATCGAGATAGAGATAAATGACGGGGGTCGTGTAGAGCGTCAGGGACTGCGAGACGAGCAGGCCGCCGACTATCGCAATGCCGAGCGGCCGCCGCATATCCGAACCGGTGCCGTGGCTGACCGCGAGCGGCAGGCCGCCCAGCAGCGCGGCCATGGTCGTCATCATGATCGGCCGGAAGCGCAGAAGGCAGGCCTCATGAATGGCCTCCAGCGGACTCTTGCCCTCGTTCCGCTCGGCTTCCAGCGCGAAATCGATCATCATGATCGCATTTTTCTTCACGATCCCGATGAGGAGGATGATGCCGATGATCGCGATGACGCTCAGGTCGTAGTGAAAAAACATCAGCATGAGCAGCGCGCCCACGCCCGCCGACGGCAGCGACGATAGAATCGTGAGGGGATGAATGAAGCTCTCGTAGAGCATTCCGAGGACGATGTAGACGGCGGCGACTGCCGCCGCGACCAGTAGCGGCGTCGTTGAAAGGGAGTCCTGGAATGCCTGCGCGGTGCCTTGAAATGTGCCCTGCACGGTGTCGGGAGCTCTGATCTCGTCCCTCATGGCCTCAATTTTGTCGACCGCCTGTCCGAGTGCCGTTCCCGGCGCCAGATTGAACGAAAGGGTGACGGCGGGAAACTGCCCCTGGTGGCTGAGCGATAGGGACTCCAGCTTCGAGGAGAAATGCGCGAACGCGCTCAGCGGTACGCGGCCGCCGCCGGCGCCGATGACGTACAGCTTCGAAAGTGCGGATGCGTCGGTCTGGAACTGCGGCTGGACCTCGAGGACGACCCGGTACTGGTTGGTCGACGAAAATATCGTCGCGACGTCCCGCGAGCCGAACGCATCATAGAGCGTGTCATCGATCAGCTGGGGGGAAATGCCCAGCCGCGAAGCGGCATCGCGGTCGATGTCGATTGCGATATGCGGCGCCGCGGTCTGCTGATCGGAGGCGACGTCCTGCACGCCGGGCAGCCTCGCCATTTCCCGCTCAAAAATCGGCGCCCAATGGTTCAATTCATCGAAATCGGTATCGGTGAGCGTGTATTGGAACTGGGTGCGGGTCGGGCGGCCGCCGACGTTGATGTCCTGTCCCGCCTGCATGAAAAACTTGGTGCCCGTCACCTGCGCCGTCACGGGCCGCAGCCGCTGGATGATCTGGTCGACCGACGCATCGCGCTGACTGAGGGGTTTGAGCTGGATGAACATCCGCGCCGCGTTCTCGGTACCGTTGCCGCCCGCTCCGGCGAACGACATGACGCCGGAGACCGCCGGATCCTTGATCACCTTTTCGATGACTTCGTGGGTCAGCGCCGAAATGCCCGCAAACGAAGTGTCCTGGCGGCTGTCGACCTCCCCATAGATGAAGCCCGTGTCCTGCTGCGGGAAGAATCCCTTGGGGATTACGATATATAGGAATATCGTCAGCCCGAGCAGCGCTACGGTTGAAACGAGTGTCAGGAACTGATGCCGAAGCACCCATTTCAGGCCGCGGTCGTATTCCCGGACCATCCAGGCAAAAGCGTCTTCCGCAATCTGGTTAAAGCGCCCGCTTTGGCCCCGTTCATTTTCGCGCGTCAGGAATTGGGCGCACATCATGGGCGTCAGGGTCAGCGAGACAACCGTTGAAACCATCACGGCGACCGTCACCGTCATTGCAAACTCGCGGAACAGCTTTCCGACGAGGCCGCTCATGAACAAAAGAGGGATGAAAACCGCGACCAGCGACACGCTGATCGAAATGATCGTGAAACCGATCTGGCCGGACCCCTTCATGGCCGCCTGAAGCGGCGTATCCCCCGCCTCGATGTACCGCACGATGTTTTCGATCATCACGATCGCGTCGTCCACGACGAAGCCGACCGCAATCGAAAGCCCCATGAGCGACAGGTTGTCGACGCTGTAACCCAGGACATACATGGCGCCGAATGTGCCGATAATCGAAATCGGCACGGCGATCCCCGGAATGATCGTCGCCCACATTTTGCGCAGGAATAGAAAAATCACCATCACCACGAGAAATATCGTGAGGATGAGCGTGAAGCGCACATCGGAGACCGATGCGCGGATCGTATCGGACCTATCGGACATCAGATCGACCTTGACGCCGGGCGGCAGGGATTTTCGCAACTCATCGACGAGGGCCTTCTCCTGATTGACGACCTCCACTGTGTTTGCTCCGGCCGCGCGCCGGACCATGAGGAGTTCCGCCCGCTTGCCCCCGAACCAGGCCGCCTGCCGGATTTGTTCGACGGAGTCTATGGCGCCCCCGATGTCCTGAATGCGCACCGGCGCGCCATTTCGGTAGGCGACGATCACCTGGTTGAATCCCCGGGCATCGGGGATCTGGTCGTTCGTATCCAGCGTGAAGGCCTGATGGTCGTTCTCGAGGTTCCCCTTGGGCTGGTCCGTCGAGGTGTTGGCGAGCGCGTTACGGACGTCCTCAAGACCGACTCCGCGCGCGGCGAGGGCATTGGGATCGACCTGCACCCGCACGGCAAATTTTTGCTGGCCCATGATGCTTACCTGGGAGACTCCAGAGACGGCCGACATCTTCTGCGCGAGGATTGTGTAGGCGTAGTCGTCGACCTTGTTCATCGGCAGCGTGTCGGAGTGAACCGCGTAGATCAGGAGCGCCCGCTCCGTCGGGTTGTCCTTCCTGTACGTGGGAGGGTTGGGCAGGTTTTTCGGAAGGAGACCGCCTGCTGCGTTGATGGCCGTCTGCACATCCTGGGAGGCGCCGTCGAGGTCGCGGCTCAATACGAACTGCAGGGCGATCGATGTGGAGCCGAGGCCGCTCGTCGAGGTCATCTGGCTCAATCCGGGGATTGCGGCGAACTGCTGCTCGAGGGGAGTCGCGACCGACGAGGCCATCGTCTCGGGGCTCGCACCCGGAAGCTGGGCCGAGACTTGGATCGTCGGGAAGTCCACCGTGGGCAGCGCGGCGACCGGCAGGAGCACGTATCCTGTCAGGCCGAAGGCCACGATGCCTATCATGAGCAGGGTCGTCGCGATCGGACGGGAGATGAACGGCTGGGAGATGTTCACGGAATCACGTCACAACTTCGTGCAATAAGGAGGGCGCCAAGTGAAACCGGGCGGTTTAACTCCCGGTGGGAGCCGCCGGCGATTGCAGCACGACCCGCGTGCCCTGCTCCAGCCGGTATTGTCCGTCGACGACGACGCGCTCGTTCTCGGAGAGCCCTTTTTCTATCACCGCGATGTCGGGCTCGGACTGCGACACGACGACGTCGCGCATTTCGACGGTCATGTCGGGCTTCACCACGAACAGATAGCTTCCATTCGGCCCGTTTTGGACGGCTCGCGCAGGGACGGTCACCGCGTTCTCCCGGACGCCGACGATAAGCCGCAGGTTCACAAATTCGCCCGGCCACAGCGCGTCGTCGTCGTTTGGAAAAACTCCCTTCAATCGCATCGTCCCGGTCGTCGGATCGATCTGGTTGTCGATCGTGAGCAGCGTGCCCCGCGCGACCGGCTGCTTGTGGGTGCTGTCGAAGGCATCCACCCGGATGGGCTGGCCGCCGCGAATCTCCTTTTTCACGTCGGGCAGGAAATCCTGGGCAAGCGTGAATATCACCGTTATCGGCCTTAATTGCGCTACCGTGACCAGGCCCTTCGCTCCGTTCGCCTCGACGATGTTGCCCGCATCGATCATTCGCAGGCCCACGCGCCCGTCGATCGGCGACAGGATCCGCGTGTAATCGACGTTCACCTGGGCCGCATCGAGACTGCCCTGGTCGAGTTTCACGGTGCCCTCCGTCCCCCTGACATTCGCCTCCTGGGTGGCCACCTGCTGCTCCGAAATTGCGTGCTGCTGATAGGCGGTCCTGTAGCGTTCGAGATCGATTCGCGCGTTCGCCAGGAGGGCCTGGTCGCGCTCGAGCTGGCCCTGCGCCTGGACGAGCGCCGCCTGGTACGGCCGCGGGTCGATGACCGCGAGCAGGTCGTTCTGCTTCACGATCTGGCCCTCGACGTAGTGCACCTCGGTGAGGACTCCTGTGACGCGACTTGTGATCGTGACCATGGAGACCGGCGTCACCGTGCCGATCGCGTTCAATCCGATCTCCACGTCTTTTCGGACGGCCGGAGCGATCGTGACGGGAACGGCTGAAGCCTGGGATGATCCGGACGGTCTCACGTCGGATTGGGCCAAGCCTCTGCGCAGCCAGAACCCGCCGCCGATTAGGAGCAGCACGAGGCCGGCTGCAATCAACCGGTGCCTGCCAGGCATTGGGACCGCTTTCGTTGGCGCGATGGACATAGTGAGATAGTACCCGAGCAAGACGTTCGAGCCAAGATTTATGACCTCCAGCCTCGAAAAACTGAAATCCTGCGAAAGCGCTTCGTAGCGGAACGCGCCAGCGTTTCGCTGAGCGGCGAAAGCCTGGCGGCTTCCGCTACCGGATTTCAAATTTCGGGGACCGGCGTGTTCTCGGCTTCGGCGATATACTTTCGGGTCGCGGCCGGCAGGGCGTTCCAGATCCTTGTGGCCACGAGTCCGCCGATCAGCGCAAAAGGCACAAAAAATGCGGGCCACCAGAGCCAACTCGATTTCACCAGAAAGCCGAGGCAGAACGATTGCAGCGAACCGCCGAAATACGCGAATCCATCCACGATCCCGGAACTGGTCGCCGTGGCCGTGCGGCCGCCGAAATCGGTCGCCGCGGATCCGGACATGAGCGAAGTCACGCCGACCCCCGCCATCCAGATGCCCACCGCCGCGGCGCCCACGACGACCGGAGAGCTGAATAGATACGCCGCCATGACAAGCGCCATCATAAGGACGGCGGCGCAAAGTAGAAAAGCGGGCGGCCCCCGCCTGGATTGAAACAGCTTGTCCGATAGGATCCCGCCCGCGAATCCTCCGATGATGCCAAAGACGCAAATCAACAGGCCCCAGTTGTCGACGAAAAATGCCGATCCCGGCTGGTTCATATCCTTGGCAAAGGGCTCGTACCATTGCACGACGGAGTTGCGAAAGACACCCGAGGTCAGTTCGACCACGGCGACCAGGAGCAGAATCGGGCTTGTAAGCACCTTCTTGACCAGCTCGAAAGCGGTGAACTGCACGTTCATATGGCCCGAGGATGCGTCGCACGTGTCGAACGGCGGGAAGCCCGCCTCTTCAGGCGTGTCCTTGATCAGCCAGACATCCAGGATCGCCCATCCGGCAAGAATCACGGCCGGGATGTAGAACACAGCCCAAGTGGCATCGATCCCGCCACCCGAAGAGCCGAACAGTTTTCGCACCAAATGGTAGGCCCATCCGGCGTCCGCGGGAGTCTTTGCGGCCGAAAGATTGACTATTCCCCTGCCCCAATCGAATGCGAAATAGCTCCCGATCGAGATCAGGGTCCCGAAGATCGCGCCGAACACGCCCCTCTCCCGAACGTGGAACCAATAGGCCTTGACCTTGATAATCGAAACCGCCCCGTAACTCTGAAAATACATATTGGCGGCGTACACTGCGGAAAAGACCGCCACCATGTTCATTTTCAACCGATTGGTCAGCAGAAGAAAGGTGAGTACGCCGAGGACGATGTTCGCCGCTGTCGCGCCCAGCGCGGCGATCAAGATTCCTTTCTTTCCGCCGATCTTGTCGACCAATGGGCCGTTCACGAGAAATGAGAACGCGTACACGCCGGTGCCAACGCCGAAGATGATTCCGAAGTCCTGATTTGACATTCGGGTGCCGAGCGCACCTTGGGCGACGTTCAGGTTGTATCGCGCCATGTAAAGAAATGCGTAGGTCATCCCGAGCGGAAACCAGTTGACGAACCTGCGGATCATGAACCGGCGGCCATGCCGCATCGGGTTGTTCTTAAAATAGCCCCAGATGACGATGGCCAGCAGCACCGAGACGATCGTCGCCGCGAGATTCATGGGTGGAAAAGGGAAAGCCCGCCTGCTGCGCGCAAAAGCTGGAATTGCGAGGGAATCCGCCGATCGTGGCCGGACCCTGGCGGACATCAACCGGTTTCTTCCTGTCCTCGACATCACCCGGTCCGGTGCGCGGTTGACGCAAGCACCATTGGCCATCACGGTACCAAACCGTGCAGGCAGAAACCCGTTTGACGGTGTTTAATCCAAGGATACGCCGGCGAATGAACTGCCTCGTATTCCTGGCTGCCGCCGCAGTTGCCGCGCCCCGGATGGGCGCGGCGGACGAGCCGGCCATCATGCCGCTGTCGGAAATCAAGGCGGGGATGACCGGCGAATGGCACACCGTTGTCTCCGGCACGCGGATCGACAGCTTCCCCATGGAGGTCGTCGGAATAGCGGATAATTTCATCGGTCCGCAGCGGGCCGTCATCATCTGCAAGGCCCTCGATGCGACCAACAGGCTCACCGGCCCCGTGGCGGGAATGAGCGGGAGCCCGGTGTACATCGGCGGAAGGCTGATCGGCGCCTATGCCTACGGCTTCACATGGCCGAAGGACCAGGCGATCATCGGCGTGACGCCGATCGAGCAGATGCTCGAGGTGGGAACCCGGTACCCGCCCGCGGCGCGCCCGGCGGGAAGCGGCAGTCCGGCGAGCGGGGGATCGACCGCGGACCCGCGTTGGATTGCGCCAATCGCGGGCGATGCCGCCCCCCTTCCCCCGCTGGATGTGCTGCAATCGACGATGAAGCCGCTGCCGACGCCGCTCTTTGTCTCGGGAGTTTCCGAGCGGGTGATCGATCGGTTTCGCCCGCGGCTTGCGGCGCTCGGCCTCCGGTTGATGCAGGCCCCGTCCGGCACCGCAACCTCCGGCTCCTTCGACAGCGAATTAAAGCCGGGGTCCGCGGTGGCCGGAGTATTGATGAGCGGCGATTTCAATTTTGTTGGGACGGGCACGGTCACCTGGCGCGAGGGAAACCGCATCCTGGCCTTCGGCCACCCTTTCCTGCAAAGCGGGCCGACGGATATGCCCATGGCCCCGGCGCAGATCATCACCGTGGTCCAGGCGCTCGACGAATCGTTCAAGCTGTCAAACACCGGCCCGATCGTCGGCACCATTTACCAGGACCGGCTGACCGCAATAGCCGGCGAAATCGGACGCAAGCCAAACACGACCCATTTTGATGCGCAATTGGAGGCGCCCGGCGGTATCAAACGCCATTTCCAGGGCGAAATGTTCCAAAACCAAATGCTGACTCCGATGATTTCGGCGATGTCGCTCCTGGAATCGATCGACACCACGGTCGAATCCGCACGGGAGCAGACCCTTTACATGGACATGACAATGGAAATCGCCGGACACGCGCCCGTCAGGCTGACGGATGCGGCCAGCGGCGAGGACGGCGGCGCCGATTTGGCAATGCGCGAGTTCGATACGTACAGCACCCTGCTCGGCAACCCCAGTGAATTTCCAAATGTGAAATCGCTCGCGGTTCATGTCCGCCTCGCAGACGGCTGGAAATCGACCGAGCTGGATTCGCTCTCGATCGATCGAAACGAGGTTGAGCCGGGCTCGGATATCAAGGCTGTCATCGGTTTGCGCAATTATCGCGGCGAGCGTTCCTCGATGGTGGTGTCGGTTCCCATTCCCGCAGACCTGCGCGCCTCGGAAGTGGAGCTGTTCGTCGGCGACGCGGATGCGGCGAAGGAGATGGACGAACCGCCGGTCCCGCCGCAGACCCTGGAGCAGGTGCTCGACCGGTTGCGCCGGATACGTTCGCATCAAAACATCTGCGTGAAGCTGCTTGAAACCGCGCCGGGCGTTGCGCTGGAGGGGGAGAATCTTCCCGATTTGCCGCCCTCGATCGTGGCCCAACTTGAATCTCCCAACGCCAATTCCAAGCAGGCGCCTCTCGACCACATCACGCTTTGGGAGACAAACCTTTCCGCGGAGGGAACGTTCAGCGGGCAAACGACAATACCTGTGAGGATCAAATGAAACGACTCATTTTAAATATGTTTCTGGGCGCGGCGATCGCGCTGGGTTCCGCGCCGGCAATGCGCGCGGTCGTCACCGACAAGGTGGACGACGACACGTTCGACGCGTTCATTGACGGCGAATTCGACAGTGTCTCGCTGACAAGCGACGGCCACCTGGAGCTCGCTCCGGCCATTTCCAGCCTCGCCGAAGCAACCGATCCGATCATATGGGCGGCAGTCCAGGATGCTCAGGGCAATGTGTTTTTCGGCACCGGCAACCAGGGCAAGATCTACAAGCTGACTCCCAAGGGCGAACTGTCGCCTTTCTTCACGCCCAACGAGGTCATGGTTCACGCGCTGGCCATCGACGGAAAGGGGCGGCTTTATGCGGCGACATCACCGAACGGGCGCGTGTACCGCCTCGATGCCGCGGGTCATGCCGAGGTCTTCTGCAGTCCCGGCGAGACGTATATCTGGGCGATGGTGTTTGGAAGGGACGGCGCGCTTTATCTGGCCACGGGCAACCATGGAAAGATCCTTCGCGTGGCCCCCACCGATGCCACGCCCGCCAAGGTTGAAACCTATTTCGAAACCAAGGAGGCCAACATCTCCGCGCTCGCCCTGGACAAGGATGGCAACCTGCTCGCGGGCACCAACCCGCACGGCTATCTCTACCGCATCGACAGGGCCAATCACGGCTTTGTCGTGTTCAATTCCAACAAGAATGAAATAAAGCAAATCGCGGCCGCGCCGGATGGAACGACCTATGTCTCGACGTTTGTGGAGGGTTCGAAGCCGGATTCTTCATCGGGCTCCGGCTCGCTTTCGGCTTCAACGTCTGGCGGCGGCAGCGATTCGGCCGACGGCGGTTCTCCCACATCCCGGACGGCCCCCCCCAGGCGCCGGACCCGTTCCATCCAGGCCGATGACTCGAGCGACTCCATGCCTCCTTTCATCGTGCGATCCTCCGACTCCGGAGGCGGAGACGCCGCGGGCGGGTCGCCGCAGGGCGCCATATACCGGATCGACCCGGCGGGTCTCTTCGCCCTTTACTGGAGCGCACCGGACGACGAGGCGATCTACTCAATGATATTGCGGAGGGACGGCAGCCTGCTCGTGGGCACGGGCGAAAAGGGCCGGATTTACTCCGTTGCCGATGAAAACCACTGGAAGCTCGTGCAGAAGACCGCCGACGGCGCGCAGGTGTCCGCGCTGCTTCCGGACAACGCCGCCTCGGCACAGTGCTTTGCCGCTACCAGCCATCCCGCCAAGATCTTCCGGCTCGATTTTTCGCTGGCGGACAGCGGCACGTTCACATCGAAGGCATTTGACGCGAAGCAAAGGAGCCAGTGGGGCAGGATCCATCCCGCGGGCGGCGCCCCGCCAGGGACGGCGCTGGAGTTCTCCACCCGCTCCGGCAATACCGAAAAGCCTGATGAAACCTGGAGCGATTGGTCCGAATCGAAGCCGCTGAGCGTCGAAATCGCCACCGCAAGCCCCCCGGCGCGCTACCTGCAGTACCGGGTGAAATTCAAGCGCAACGCCTCTCCACCGAGCGCCACGGCACAGCTGCGCCGCATACAGATTTATTACCAAAACCAGAACGGCGCGCCCGTAATTTCGCGGATTAAAGTCCACGCCGAGGGCTTCGGCGTCACCAAGATGCCGCTGCCGCAGCAGATGGAAATGCAGGGGGTGAACCTGGATCAGCTCCTGGATGACGATTCCCCGGCCTCGGGCAATTCGGGGTCCGCGCCGATGATGAGGTCGCCGTTGAGAGTGTCGAAAAACCCCGGCATGTGCACGGTGGTTTGGGAAGCCAGCGACCCGAATCAGGACAAGCTGACCTATTCCGTCGCAATCCGCGCCGAATCCGACAAGCAATGGACGACGCTTGCGGAGAAGACCGAGGACACGTTTCTCTCCTTCGACACCAGCGGATTCCGCGCAGGCTTCTATTTTGTCAAGGTGACCGCCTCGGACGCGCCCTCCAATACGCCCGCAACGGCGCAGAAAGCGGAGGCGACGAGCGAAGCTTTCCTCGTCAACAACACGCCCCCCGTCTTGACGGTCAAGAGGCAGGAAGTCCTTGGCGACCACGCCCGATTCGTCGTGGATGCCTTGGACGGCGCCAGCGTCATCAGCTCCGCGGCGTATTCGCTGGACGGCAAGGACGAGGTGGACCTGCGCCCGGACGGCCTGATCTTCGACTCCAGCGACGAAACGCTCACCGTCGAATTGACCGGCTTGGGGAAGGGCGCGCACAGTCTTCTCGTGCGCGTCCAGGACGAGTCGAAGAACGCTTCCGTTCTGAAGCTCAATTTCGAGTCGCAGTGACGATCGGCTGATGCGATGCTCTGAAGAGGCATGAACGGCTCCGCACCCGGCTTTTCTCCCCGCAAGCGCACGCTGGCCGGGATGGTGTTGATCGTCCTTGCGATATTCGCCGCCTATGCGCCCGTTTTTCACGCGGGCTTCATCTGGAACGACTCGGATTACGTTACCGCGCCGGAGCTGCAGTCCTTGTCCGGTCTCTGGCGGATCTGGTTTCAGGTGGGAGCCACCCAGCAGTACTATCCCATTTTGCACAGCGCATTTTGGGTCGAACACCGGCTTTGGAGCGACTCGCCGTTGGGCTACCATCTGTTGAATGTGGCGCTGCACGCGACCTCGGCCGTTCTGCTTCTCACTCTGCTGCGGCGGCTCGCAATTCCGGGAGCATGGCTCGCCGCAATGGTTTTCGCGCTTCACCCCGTCTGCGTCGAGTCGGCCGCCTGGATTTCGGAGCAAAAAAACACGCTTTCGACCGTCTTTTACCTGGCATCCGCGATCAGCTATCTGCGGTTCTCCGATGCCCGGAGTCCGGGCCGCTATGCCCTGGCTTCGCTCTTTTTTGTGCTGGCCGTCCTGAGCAAGACCGTAACGGCCACGCTTCCGGCGGCCCTTCTAGTGCTTATGTGGTGGCGGACCGGCTCGGTGTCCTGGCGCAGGGATGTGGAGCCGCTGCTGCCGTGGCTTGCCTTCGGCGCGATCGCCGGACTTTTTTCAGGCTGGGTGGAGCGGCACTACGTCGGCGCCGAGGGGGCCGCGTTCGATCTGACCGGACTCGAGCGCCTGCTCCTTGCGAGCCGCGCGGCGTGGTTCTACGCAGCCAAAGTAGTCTGGCCCGCGGATCTGATCTTTTTCTACCCGCGATGGACGATATCGAGCGATAGCGTGGCCGCCTACTCATACTTGCTCGGCGTTCTTGCCGCGCTGGCCGCCCTGGCGGTGGTCAGCCGGCGCAGCCGCGCCCCGCTGGCCGGCGCGCTTTTTTTTGGAGGCACGCTCTTCCCCACTCTCGGTTTCTTCAATATCTACGCATTCGTTTTTTCCTACGTCGCCGACCATTGGCAGTACCTCGCCTCCCTCGGCTTGATCGTCCCGCTCTGCGCGGTGCTCGCCCGGGCGGGGCAACGCCTCGCGACATCGGTGCGCCGGGCCGCAGCCGCGGCGCTGCTTGCGATCCTTGCCGTCCTGACCTGGCACCAAGCGGGTATGTACAGCGACATGGAGACATTCTACCGGACAACCATCGCGAAAAATCCCGGAGCATGGATGGCGTACAACAACCTCGGCGTCTTTCTGGTGGAGCAAAATCATTTGCCGGAAGCGCGGGAGGAATTCGAGGCCGCGCTCACGCTGCGGCCCGACTACAAACCGGCGCATTTAAATCTCGGAAAAATCCTGCTCGATTCTGGCCAGTATGAAGAAGCGCTGGCGCAGCTGAGAATGGCGTCCGGCACCCCTCATAAGGACTATGTGCACCTTTACCTCGGGCAAGCGCTCGAGGGCCTGCACCAGTTCGCCAACGCCGCGGCCGAATACTCGCTGCACGCCAGGCTCGACCCGGGCAATGTCGAGGCCTGGTTCGGCCTTGGCAACGTCCTCGCGGCCCAGGAACAATATTCCACGGCGGCCCAGGCCTATCGCCGTGCGCTTGCGATTGATCCGCACCTGGTCGATGCACACAACAATTTGGGCAACGCGCTACTCCTGAGCGGACAGGTTGCGGCCGCGGTGGCCGAGTACCGCGAGGCGGTGCGTGAACGGCCGGGGGATCCGGCGCTCCAACAAAGCCTCCAAATGGCGCTGGATGCGCAGGCGCATGGCGGCGCGGTGAAGCCGTGAGAAAAGAAAACACCTCAGGCCTCCAGTATTGAAATCCTAAGATTTCAATACTGGAGGCCTGAGGTGTTTTCTTTTTCCCCAGATTTTACTTCTGGCGGCCTGACCCCTTCAACCGAGCGATCTCGGCCGAATAGCCTTCGCGAAACGTGGGGTAACGAAACCGGTAGCCGAGTTCCGTTTTGAGCTTCAGGTTCGCGACCCTCTTGCTCGTCGCACCGCGCTTCCGGCCGGCCTGTGCGGCCGCCCCGAATGGAGGCATGTCCCTGCCGAGCGCTTCGGACAGCCATCGGAAAAAATCGACCTGCGTCACGGGTTCGTCATCGACAGCGTTGTAGATTTCCCCGGGCCGGCCCTTGGCCAGCGCGACAGCGATGCAGCCGGCCACGTCATCGCGGTGGATCATGTTGACCCACCGCCGGCCCTGTCCCTCGATCGCCGCCTCACCGCGCAGATACTGCCGGAACAAATGCCCTCTCTCGGGGCCGTAAATTCCGGCCACGCGCAGGATCACCGCCGGGAATCCGGTCTCGTGCACCGCGCTAACGAGCCGCTTTTCCGTCTCCAGGAGAACTCTGCCTGTTTCGGTCGCAGCCTCGGCGGGGCCGGTTTCGCTGACAATAGACCCGTCGTCCTGCGCGTAGACGCCTGTGCTGCCGGTATAAACGTATTTTTTTGGAGGCGAGAGCGACAGCCATTGAATGATATTTTCGGTGCCGAGCAGGGTGACGCGCCGGTACTCGTCCGTTCCGCCCTTGCCGGACGAAGCCGTGTTCACGACCCAATCGAACGGCAGGGGAAGCTTCCCAAGATCCTCCGGCTTTGTCACATCCGCGACCAGCGGCCGGACCCCATCCCTTTCGGAGACCTCCGACCTGCGCAAGCCAAAGACCTCATGGCCGAGCCGAACGAGCTCGGTTCCAAGAGAATGGCCGACGTAACCGCAGCCGATTATCAATACTCGCATTTCTTTGACCTCGGATTATGTTAGTGAATGGACTGAGGCCCTATGGGTGTTATGCGGTACGACAAGAATTAACCATGAAGCCCTTAACTGCAGCGATCGCAATTGTTCTCTTCTCGCTTCCGGCGGGCGCGCGGGCGCAGCAGCAGCCCCCTCTGGTGCAGCCGTTGCGGATAATACACGAGGAATTGCCTTTGTATCCGGAGCAAGTGCTCTATGTCGGCGTGAAGGATGGCGAGGCTCGCGTGGCCTACGGCGTGGACGCAACCGGCAAGGTCGACGACTGCCTCGCAATCGCGTACACCCGCCCCGAATTCGCCCAGGCGGCGGTAACCGCCCTGCGGCAATGGACATTCGAGCCGGCGCGGCTTCGCGGCGTCCCTGTGGCGTCGACCGCGGAGATATTGGTGCGCTTCGAAGTGCAGGGAGTCGTGGTGGTCGAACTGAATGTGTCCACGGAAATGTTGGGGAGGTTGAACTCCCTGGAGGTGCTCCCGACTGCCTACCGGGCCCATGAATTGCGCGAACTCGACCGAATTCCAACGCAAATCGTGGCGACTCCGCCCGTCTACCCGATGAACCTGATGAAGCAGGGCCATGCGGGAAATGTGACGATTCATTTCTATATCGACGAGACAGGCGCGGTCCGGATGCCCTCGGCCGATGCCGGCGAGGATCCCGAACTCATGCCGCTTGCGATCAACGCGATTAGCCACTGGAAGTTCGAGCCCCCAAAATACCGTGGCGCGCCGGTTTTGGTGAGGGCGGACCAGGTGTTTCGATTCCTGAAATCAAAGGATGCCGCAGGCCCTTCCGCCAGCGGAGGCTGACAGCCCAGTCCGGCGGACTCTCAAGGAATCGGATCGGGAGGGGCGACGCCCAATTCCCGAGCCCACGGAGTGATCGCGGGCATTATCGACCCGTGGAGTTCGATCCCGTTTCGAAGCTGCAACTCGCGCCGAAGAAGACCCGACTCTCCCGGCAGGCGCACTGGGTCGGCGCCCTTGCGCGGAGCGGACGCACGACAGGCGTCTGCGACCCATGAACTTTGGCGCAAGAACGCATCGCGCCCCGCGAATAGAGCGGTATCGAACGCCTGTACGTAGACCTCCGCCGCCCATCCTTCGGAGGGATCAGCCCGGCCGTGCCCAGCCAGGCCGCCGGTCAGCGCCTCGACCAGCAGCCCCAGGGAATATCCCTTGTGTCCGTGGTCGACTCCGCCGGTAGGAAGGATTGTCCCCGGCGGGTCGGCAAACACAACGCCGGGATCGTCGCTCGGAACTCCATCCGAATCCAATAGCCATTTTCCGGGGAGCTTTCGGCCTTCGGATTGCGCCCGTTTCACGACCCCCAAGGCGGTCACCGACTGCGAAACGTCGATCATCACCGGTCCCTTTTCCGTCGGCCAGCCGGCGGCAATTGGATTTGGGGATATCACTCCCCTTCGCCCACCATATGGGGCCACCCCGGCGACATTTGGATCCGAGCTTGCGAGAATGACCATCATCCCCTTCTCGGCCGGAACCCGCAGGTATGCGGCGAGGCACGCTATATGATGGCTTCTACGAATAACGACAGCGGCGGTCCCGCACGTCTTCGCGCGGTCCATCGCCGTTTCTATCGCCCGCGTCGCGAGCCATGGGCCGGGCAAACGCATCCCGTCCCAAGTCACCGCAGCCGGATAATCGGAGATGACCCGGACGCCGCCACCCTTCGTCATTCCTCCGTGTTTCACTTCGTTCAGGTACCCGGGCAGCAATGCCAAGCCGTGAGTCGAATGGCCCAAAAGGTCTCCCTCAGTCAGCACTTCCGCGGTTGTTTTTGCCATTTCGGGCGCAAGGCCCGCGGCCGCAAGCAGCCGGTCCGCAAATTCAATCAGAGCAGAGGCGTTGTAACGGGGCGCCATAAGAGCCGTTAAACGGCATACTGGGGCCCTGCACCAGATCAAATAACAAAAAAGCCCCGCCGAAGCCAAAGGCGAAGGCGGGGCCTATACAATGTCTGAAAACTGTCGGTTTTTTGCTCAGCGGCCATGCCAGCCGCCGCCGCGCCAACCGCCGCCGCGCCAACCGCCGCCGCGCCAGCCCCAGCCGCCGCCGCCATGCCAGCCCCACCCAAATCCGAGGCTCACGCCAATCGGACCATACCAGGGCCCGTAATAATAGGGATCATTGTAATACGGATATGCCGGTGCCGGTGAGGTGTAGACGACCGCCGTCGACGGCGCTGCTATTGCGACTGCGGGCCCCGGCGTAGACGGAACAGGCACGCCAACTGCGGAAGCCGGCACCGGTGCGGACGCATCCATAGCGGAAAGAAGCCGGTACTGGACCGCATTGGTCTGTCCGTTCGTCAGCTTGTACACGACAGTGAGCTGATCGCTCGTCTGAGTGATCTGGGCGATTGTCACGCCCTGGCTCGGGGCAGCCTTGGCCAGGTCGGCCGCAGCCGGAAGCTGGGGCAGATAGACTATTTGATTCGGTGCCGGCATCGGGCTCGAAGAATCCGTCGCCTGGGCAAATGCACTTGAGCAGCCCAACAGTGCCGCCAACGCGACCGCAGAAGTAAGGCTCTTGGTATTCATGGTATTATGGTTTTTTTGGTAAATGTTTCACCTCGATCACATCGCCTACTTGGGACAGCCCCAGGCGCCCAATGTGCCATATATTGCAGCGGATGCAAATCGTGGGTTCAGCGGCTTTGATGAAGAGAAGCGTCGGCCACGGCGACCGGATGGAAAATTATTTCGCGAATCGCTCCCTTGTACCAGTAAACGCGGTTTAGCCTGACGCCGATCGACGTCCGGCCGGGCTTCATCGGCGGGAACACCACAAGCCCCTCGAGCTGCTTTTGCCCGTCGACGAAACTCTCCATCTTGCGCCCGTCGTATCGAAGCGCCGCCCAATGCCACCGGCCGGCCGCGTGAAGCAGTTTCTCATCGAGAAGCGCGCTCTTCGAGTTCCCGGCCTGAAGGAACGTGTCCAACGCCCATTGGCCCGCCGCGGTCAGCCGGGTTTCCATCGTCATCCGGGTTCCGTCGGAATCCTCGATATGCAAGTATCGCTGGGCCACCGGTCCGGTCGGATCCGGGTTCAAGAGCACCTCGATAGTGAATGCCCGCCAGCCCGCCAGGGGGTTTGAAGGAACGATATATCCGTCGGACCGGCCGTCGAACTGCGCATAGGCCCCCCCGGCGTCCCTGAGAATTTTCGGAGCCCCGAGAACCTCGGACGCAGCCCCGACCGGCGCAGGGAATTCATCCGCCCGCCAGACTGTCTCCGATCCGCCTGAATTCATCGGAGGCAAATCCGCGCGAGCGCATTGCGCAATCGCGCAAAACAAGCCGAGGGTGACAATCTCCGCGTGCCGCATTCCGCAAGGGATATGGCAATGCATTTATTTCGTCGAGCTCCGACTCTAGGGCTAGACAGCCGCCGATGGCCCCATCAATCTCGCCCGCATATTGCACGGCCGCCGGCCCCGGCGAAACCCCAACCTCAACCGTAGAAGAATGCAATGACCCCAACGAGCACACCCACATTGGCCGGCCTGGATTGGCTGGCGATTGCGCTTTATTTCACGATCCTTCTTTGCGTCGCATGGTGGGTCGTCCGCAAGGGCAAGAACACCGCGACCGATTACTTCCTTGCGGGGCGCAATCTGGGATGGTGGGTCATCGGAGCCTCCATTTTCGCCTCGAATATCGGATCCGAGCATATCGTCGGGCTCGCCGGTTCGGGCGCCAAGGACGGCATGGCGATGGCCCATTACGAATTGCACGCGTGGTGCCTTTTGGTGCTGGCCTGGGTATTCGTCCCCTTTTACGCGCGGTCGCTCGTATTCACCATGCCGGAGTTCCTCGAGCGCCGGTTCAGCACCAGTTCGAGGTATGTGCTCTCGATCGTGTCGATTATCACTTTCATCGTGACAAAGATTGCGGTCGGCATTTTTGCCGGCGGAGTGGTGTTTTCGACTCTATTGCCGGAAATACACCTCCATGTCTTTGGCGGCGATATCAACAGCTTCTGGATCGGCTCGGTGTCGGTAATCGTGCTGACCGGCCTGTACACCACGCTCGGCGGAATGCGGGCCGTGGCCTACAACGACGCGGTCCAGGTGCTCGTCCTCATCATGGGCTCGGCAACGCTCATGTTCTACGGCCTGCACAGGCTCGGCGGATGGCACCAACTGCGCGTCATTTGCGGCTCCGACATGTTCAACCTCTGGAAGCCGATGAATCCCCCGGGCGTGGAATCCACCTGGGCGCCGGTCATGCAGCGCGCTGCGGACGGGCAGGTGGTGAAGCAGGCGTGGTACTTCAACTCTCATTACCCCTGGCTGGGCATGCTGATTTGCGCGCCTGTCATCGGCCTGTGGTATTGGTGCACGGATCAGTACATCGTCCAGCGGGCCCTCGGCGCGCCGAACGAGCAGGTGGCAAGGCGCGGCAGCATTTTCGCCTCATTCCTCAAGCTTTTCCCGCCCTACCTGTTCATCATCCCGGGCATGATCTGCTTCGCCTTGGTCAAGAGCGGCAAGGTTCCCGGCCTGGCCGCGGCCTACGACGCCCAGAACGCATTTCCTCTGATGGTCAAGTACCTGCTTCCCGTCGGGCTGCGCGGCATCGTCGTCGCCGGTCTTCTCTCCGCCCTGATGGGTTCGCTCGCGGGAGTCTTCAATGCCTGCTCGACCCTCTTCACCGTGGACTTGTATGAGAAACTCAGGCCGGGCGCTTCGCAGGCCCAAGTCGTGCGCATGGGCCGAATTGCCACAATGCTCATGGTGATCATCGCCCTCTTGTGGATACCTGTCGTGCAGGGCGCCCACAGCCTCTACGATTATCTGCAATCGGTGCAGGGCTACCTGGCGCCGCCGATCTTCGTTGTCTTTTTCTTCGGCGTATTCTGGAAGCGCCTCAACGCCAAGGGTTGCTTGTGGGCAATGATCGTGGGGTTTGCCCTCGGAATCTTCCGGATGCTCGTGGATACGCCAGTCACCATGAAATTGGGAAGCCTCGCCGACGGCTATGCTCCCGGCTCCTTCCTTTGGATTATAAACAACATCAATTTCCAGTACTTCAGCATCCTCATCGTCCTGGTGTCGGCCGTGGTCATGGTGGTGGTCAGTTATGCGACGGCGGAGCCGGACGCGGCGCAAATCAAGGGCCTTACGTTCGCCACAGTCTCTGCGGAGGACAAGGCGAAGACCTACGCCAGCTGGAGTTGGCACGAAGTCGCGGCCTCGTGCCTCGTCTTGCTCTGCATCATCGGGGCCTACGTCTACTTCACGGGATAAGGCGGAAACACGCGAGTCGTTCGATGTAGCGGAAGCCGCCAGGCTTTTGCGAAACGCTGGCGCGTTCCGCTACGCACGGAAGCGCTGGCGCCTTTAAAGTAGCGGAACGCGCCAGCGTTTCGCACGATGACGGACTTGCCTGAATGCCCGCCGGCCCCAAATATAGGCAGGATGACCAGTCCCCTGCCGGGAGCTACTCCGCGGCCCTTCCGGTTCCGCTTTAGCAGCAACGCGCGGCGATTGCTCTGGATCGACCGGTACGTCGGCGTTCCGGTCTGCATGCTTCTGACCGTGATTCGCCGGCTGTCGGGTATTTTTTCAGTCCGAGCGGGCGCTGGAATCCCCACCCGCATCCTCTTTCTCAAGCTCGCCGAACAGGGTTCGACCGTTCTCGCCTACGGCGCCATCCAGACCGCGGTGTCCCTCGTCGGCCGGGAGCGGGTTTACTTTCTCGCGTTCGAGGAAAACCGTTTTGTGGTCGATATCCTGGGTCTGATTCCGGAGGAAAACGTGCTGACGATCCGCACACACTCCGCCGCCTCGATGATGGCAAGCTGCCTGGCGAGGCTGCGCCAGATCCGCCATATAGGAATAGACTCCTGCGTCGACATGGAGTTTTTCGCGCGGTCCTCCGCCGTGATCGCCTTCCTTTCCGGCTCAAAGCGCCGCGTGGGATTTCACAGTTATTTCCGAGAGGGCCCTTATCGGGGCGACCTGTTCACCCACCGCATTTTGTACAATCCGCACCTTCATACGAGCCGGACATTCACAAGTCTTGTCCGCGCGCTCGAGACCGATCCCCGCAACCTGCCGACCTTTCCCGTGGTTCCGGAAGCCACGGCCGAGCTGCCGCTCTTCCGCCCGCAAGCCGGCGAGATCTCCGCAACGAGGCGGCTATTCCGGGAGATGGGCGTTCCGGAAGGCGGCCGGGTCATCCTTCTTAACGCCAATGCGAGCGACCTTCTGCCCCTTCGAAAGTGGGACGGGCAAAACTACGTGGACTTGGCCTGCCGGCTTTTGGCGGAATTTCCGGATTCGAGCATCGGGTTCACGGGCACCGCCGAAGAAGCGCCTGAAATCGAGAGACTCGTCCTCGAAGTCGGTTCGCCCCGGTGTTTCTGCATCGCCGGCCGGACGACGATTCGCGAGCTGCTCGTCGCCTACGGCTTGGCGGAGGTGCTCGTGACAAACGATAGCGGTCCGGCCCACTTCGCGGCGCTTACGGAAGTCGACGTCGTTTCCCTTTTCGGACCCGAGACGCCTCTGCTTTTCGGCGCTCCTGGAATCCGGAGCCATCCCCTCTGGGCCGGACTTGCGTGCAGCCCTTGCGTCAACGCCTTCAACAATCGTCAAACGGCCTGTCGCGACAACGTTTGCATGAAGAGAATCACTGTCGATCAGGTCCTTGCCGAAGTGCGCCGTATTTACAACCGGCGAACCGCGAAGCGGGCGTGAGCGCCTTCCTCCGCCGCAAAATTGAAACGCGGCCCGCCGAAGCGTGCGAAGGCGGCCGCGCATATTGGGGTTTGACCCGACCGGCGCCCCGGGAAGGATGATCGGCTAAGATTGTCATGAAAACCTCCCTACTCCCCCGCCTAGTTGCCGCCGCAACCTGTCTCGCCGCAGCCTCTGTCCGCGCCCAGTCGATCAAGCACGAATTCCTCGCGATCGACGAGGGCCTGGGCAACCTGATGAGGGTTGACGAGAACAACCCGAAAAATAACTGGCTCGTCCACATCGCCCAGCAGCATCCCCGGGATATGCAGCTCGAGGGCGGGGGGAAGCTCCTGATCAGCCACGACCGCGGGTATTCCGAGTACGACATCGCCAAGGGGAAGCTGTTAAAAGACATCTCCTCCTTCCACGACGTGTCTTCCGTTCGCCGGCTGGCAAACGGACACATCCTCATCGTCGGAGTGGATTTTGACCGGGAAAAGAAGAACAGGGGCGACAGTCCCCTGGGTGACCCGACCGGCCGCCATGTCGTATTTGGAGAATACGATGCAAACGACCAGCAAGTGGGTCGGAATGTCTACGTCGGCGACTATGCCCGTTTGGTCCGCGAAACCGCGGCAGGCACGTATCTGTGCAGCGAGAACACGATGTTTCGGGAGGGCGACGGAAAAGGCAATTGGATCAAGGAGTTTCCCGTCGACGGATTCGCCCACGCCTGGATGGCCCTGCGGCTTCCGAACGGCAATACCCTGATGTCCTCCGGCTACGGCACCACGCTTCAGAAGGGTTCCTCGTTCATGGTCGAGGTCGACCCGGACGGCAAGATCGTCCGCAGGTTCGGAGCCACTGCGGACGTTCCGGCGGCCGTGCATCCCTACTTCTACGCAATGTTCCAGCTCATGCCGAACGGAGACATCGTTGTCGCAAACTGGCAGGGGCATTTCGCCGGCCACAATTACGACGGCGAGCAGATTGTGGAATTCAATCCCAAAGGCGATGTCGTATGGCACTGGGGAGACCAGGCATTCGTATCCTCCATACAGGGGGTCCTTGTCACTGACGGGCTGAATCCGGCTCTCGTCTACGACCAGCGCAACGGAGTCATGGAGCCGCTGCCGGCGGAGGATTCGGGGGCGGGAGCAATGCCGAAATAACGCCGCGACCCGGGTCAAGGCGCCCTTGGCATGCCCCCCGCTCCGACGATTCGATCGCTCGCAGCCGGACTCGGCCTGTCCCGGACGACAGTTTCCGACGCGCTTCGGGGTTCATCGCGCGTCAAGGGAGATACGGCGAAGCAGGTTTGGAAAGCGGCCGCGGCGGCGGGCTACAGGCCAAATCCGCTCGCAGGCGCAATCATGTCGGAAATCCGGCGCTCCCGGGCGCAGACCTTCCGCGGAGGCCTCGCTGCGATCGACCTCGACGATTTTGAACGGCCCGCCTCGACGTCGCGCTATCACGAATCGCTGGTCGACGGCGCCCGGCGAAGAGCGGCGGAACTGGGCTACAAATTGCAAAATTTCGTCGTCGGCCGGAAGGGCCTGGAACTGTCCCGCGTCGACACGATTTTGAAATCGAGGGGGATCCAAGGGGTGCTCGTCCTGCCGGCGTGGCGGGAGCCCGATCTGTCGCGCCTCGATTGGTCGCGCTATGCGGGGATCTACGCCGACACCATTGTCGGGAGCCCCGCGCTTCACGGTGTTTCGTGCGATCATTTCCGCTCGATGATGGAGGTCCTCGAGCGGCTCGGGCGAATCGGATACCGCCGGCCCGGCCTCTTTCTGCACAGGCATCTGGATGAGCGAATTCAACATCGCTGGGAGGGCGCATTTCTCGCATTCTCCCGGAGCCGCCCCCTTTCGGCCCGCGTGCCGCCCCTTCTCATGGACAGGTATTCCCAGCCCGAATTTGCGCGGTGGCTCAGGCGGTACAAGCCGGACGTTGTCGTGGGCCATCCGGAGGCCGCAATCGATTGGATGGATCAGTGCGGGTTCCGCGTGCCGGAGCGGGCGGGATTTTTCTGCCTGAACCTGACCCAGGCGCATACGAAGAATTGCACCGGACTCGACCTGCAGCCCCGCCTCCTGGGAGCCCGCGCAGTTGAATTGCTGATCGTCCAATTGCAGCGCAACGAGCGCGGAATCCCCGAGCATGCGTCCACGACGATGATTCCCGCCAACTGGGTCGACGGTTCGACATTGCAAGCGCGGCCCTGAAGCGCCCCATTTATCCCATGAACCCCATCCAAAAGCCATGAAACGCCGCGCTTCCCTCATGTCCATTCATCCCGGCCAGGCCGCCGAGTACACCCAGCGGCACAACCCGATCTGGTCCGAATTGGCCGACGTGCTTCGCTCCCACGGCGCCCATAATTACTCGATCTTCCACGACGAGCGAACGGGGCACCTCTTTGCCTACGTTGAAGTCGAAGACGACGCCCGGTGGGAGGCGATCGCCAAAACCGAGGTTTGCCGCCGCTGGTGGCGCCACATGAAAGACATCATGCCGTCCAACCCCGACAACAGTCCGGTAAGCATCCCGCTGACGGAGGTCTTTCACCAGGACTGACCGCCTATGTCACAATCCCGATTTCTTCCCCTGCTCCCGCTCCTGCTCGCGCCCCTCGCGCCCGCGCAGATTGCCCAGCCGTCCGCCACGCTCTCCTGGCCCGCGCCGACGCAAACGACCCACCCGTGGACCCGCTGGTGGTGGCTCGGCAGCGCGGTCGATGTGCCGAATCTTCAAAGCCTCCTCACGCAATACCGTGATGCCGGGATCGGCGGAGTCGAGATCTGCCCGATATACGGTGCCAAGGGCTACGAAAGCCGTTTCATCCCCTACCTGTCCCCCAAATGGATGGAGATGTTCGGCGCCACGACCCAAATCGCCTCCAAGCTCGGAATCGGGGTCGATCTGACAACCGGGACCGGCTGGCCAAACGGGGGACCCTGGATTTCAGCGGAATTCGCTTCCGAGTCGGTGTCGATCGAACGGCACGCGGTTGGAGTCGACGGGAAACTTCCCAGTTTGTTCGGCTCGGCGCCGCGCGCCGCGACCCCAGGGGCCCCCGCGAATGCAACGGGCGTCGTGAAGATGGACGGGCTGCTCGCAGGATCGTCCGCCATGAGCAGGCTTTTATGCTTGATGGCCGTCGGGCCCGACGGCGCCCAAACCGACCTGACCAGCCTCGTGAAGGACGGACAGGTGGACTGGACTGCGCCGGGGCCCGGTTGGAAAGTCTACTCGCTCGCCGCGCGACAGCCTGTGCAGAAGGTCAAGCGGGCCGCCCCGGGCGGCGAAGGCAACGTCGTCGACCCCTATTCCACCGCTGCAATCGATGTCTATCTCTCCCGCTTTGACCAGGCATTCAAGGCCTACGGAGGCCTGCGGCCGCGCGCGATGTTCCACGATTCATTCGAGTATTTTGCCGCCAACTGGACTCCGGATTTCTTTGCCGAGTTTGCCGCGCGACGGGGATATGACCTCAAGCAGCACTTGGCTGAACTGGCCGGCGACGGGGACCCGGACGCCGCGGCGCGGGTGAGGGAGGATTACCGGCGCACGATCGGCGAGCTTCACGAGGCCTACATCGCGCGCTGGACAGAATGGAGCCACGCCCACGGAAGCCTGACGCGCGAACAGGCGCACGGCGCGCCCGCGAATATCGAGAACGTCTACGCTGCGACCGACATCCCGGAGACCGAGGGAGCTTTCGCCGGGGGCACCGATGACCAGATTCCAATGATGAAGTTCGCATCCTCGGCGGCGCACACGACGGGGCGCGCCCTGGCCTCCTCCGAGACTTTCACCTGGCTAGGCGAGCACTTCCAGGTCCCGCTTGCGCAGCTGAAGCCGGCTGTGGACCGGTTCTATCTTTCGGGTATCAATCACATCGTATTCCAGGGAATACCCTATTCCCCGGCGGATGCGCCGTGGCCGGGATGGCTTTTTTATGCATCGGTCCATTTTGGCCCGAACGGCGGAATTTGGCACGATCTGCCGTCGTTCAACGCCTATGCGACGCGCTGCCAGTCGATCCTGCAATCCGGGAAGTCCGACAGCGACCTTCTGCTGTATTTCCCCGTGGCCGACTTTTGGCAGCGGATCGGCCCGCCGCCGGGAGCTCGCGCGGGCGGCGGGCGCGCACCTGACCCGCTGGTCGAGCAATTCACCACGCCGGGCACCTGGATGCTCGGCACTCCATTTCACAAGCTCGCGATGGAGCTATGGAACAAGGGCTGCAGCTTCGACGAGGTCACCGACGAACTGCTAGCGAATGCTCAGGTCGAACGCTCGGCAACCGGCCGGCCGGGCATCCGGCTGGGCGGGAATTCCTACTCCGCGGTAATCCTGCCGCCCTGCCGCTATTTGCCGGTCGAAACCCTTCGGAAACTTCTCGATCTCGCCCGCGGCGGGGCCGCGATCATCTTTCAAGGCGATATCCCATCGGATGTTCCCGGCCTCGGAAATCTCGAGACCCGGCGGGCTGAGTACCGCCAACTGCTCGGAGAGGTGTCGGTTCGCGATGGAAGCGCCGTCATCGGCGCCGGGCGGATCTGGGTCGGCGGGCCCGGCAATTCGGACGAATCGCTTTTATCCGCAATCGCCGCGGCCGGAATCTCCCGCGAGCGCATGACCGATGACGGCCTCCAATGCGTCCGGCGGAAACGCGAGGACGGAGATGACTATTTCATCGTCAACAAGGGATCCGCGGCAGTCGATGCGTGGGTGCCCATATCTCGAAATGCCGTTTCCGCGGCGCTTTTCGACCCGCTGGCTCCCGACCGGATCGGGATCGCCGCGACCCGCCAGGGAACGGAGGGAACGGAAGTGTACCTCCAGATGGACCCCGATGATTCGGTCATATTGCGCACGTACGATCGCCTAGCACCAGGCGGCCCGGCATGGGAATACCTGCGCACCGGCGCAGAGCCCGCGCGCGCGCTCGCGGGGGAATGGAGCGTTCATTTCACCGAGGGCGGACCCGCTCTTCCAGGGGATTTCAAGACTTCCGAACTGGGGTCTTGGACCGATCGCGGCCCCGAGGCCGGGCGATTCGCCGGCACGGCGGTCTACCGGTTGGAATTCGAAATGCCGCCGGATTCGCTCGGTTCCGACGGCGCGGCCGGGCGGGAATGGCGGCTGGATCTCGGGAAGGTGGCGGAGAGCGCCCGGGTGCGCCTGAACGGTCGCAATGTCACGACTCTTTGGTGTACTCCGTTCTCCACCGATGTGGGCCGATTCCTCAGGCCGGGAGCCAACGTACTCGAAGTCGAAGTGACCAATGTCGCGGCCAACCGGATCCGCGATCTGGACCAGCGCCATGTGGCTTGGAAGAATTTCTACGAAATCAACTTCGTAAACATCAATTACCGCCCGTTCGACGCATCCGGCTGGCCGCTGCGTCCCTCCGGCCTTCTCGGCCCGGTCACGCTCGCTCCGCGAAGCGCCTTCACGCCGCAATAGCCCGAAGATTTAATGAACACGGGGAAAGATAGCCCAAAATGCCGGAGCAGAAAAGGCCGAAGGCGACCGAAGGTGGCCTATTAGGCCATCGAGGGAGCATGAGGGCTTTTATGCCCGGCATTTTGGGCGAGATTCCACGTGCTTCGTGAAATTTTCGGGCCAAACCCAATTACTGTCCGCCGGACGGGACGGCCGAAAGCCGGTAGACTGCGGAACCCGCGAGCAGGAAGCAGCCCAATCCGAAATCGTCGAAATTGGGTTTCTTGTCGTAGGCCACAGGCTGGCTGTCGGAGGGCTGCTTGCCCGTGCCCTGGACGTATCCGAGAAACCCGTCCTCGTGCTCGGCCTGGTTCGATAGCCCGTCCCAGCCCCGTGCAACGAGGGGCAGGTATTCGTCGCGCGGCAGCACGCCGTGACGGATTCCCCATGCCAGCGCGAAAGTAAAAAGGGCCGTGCCGCTCGTCTCTTTCCCGCCGAAATTCTGCGGATCGAGAAGGCTTACGTTCCAGAATCCGTCCGGTCTTTGAACCGCCTTCAAAGCGCCAGCCATCGTCTTGAGCATCGCGACATAATCGTCGCGGTAGGGAGCGCCATCCGGCATCTCGTCCAGCGACCTCGCCAGCGCCGCCATCACCCATCCGTTGCCGCGCGACCAGAAACAATGCTGGCCGTTGGGTTCCCGGTAGGGCGGAAGGAAGCTAGCGTCCCTGAACCAGAGCCCGGAGCCCGAATCGTAAAGTCCGGGCTTGCCACCGCCGCCGTCGCGGGTGCGCGCATACCACTCGTGCATGCGCGCAAAATAGTCCGGATTTCCGGTGACAGCGCCAAGCTTTGCAAATGCGGGCATGGCCATCTGCAAGGCGTCGATCCACCACCAATCGTCGTGTCGCGGGCTCGCGATCATCGCGTCGATGCTCGATTTGATCGCGGCGATCCGCTCCGGCTTCGGATCCAGCCGGTAGAGGTCGATGTAAGTCTGGGCGCAACACTGGTTGTCGGCGACGCGCGTGAGCGGCCCGCCCCCGAGGCCCCATTTGTGCGAATCGGCCCAAGTCACGGCGTAGGCGGCGCACCGCGGGTCCGGGTCGATGCCATAGAGGGACATGAGGCCCTCGAAATAGACTCCCCGAGTCCAGATATTGCTCGGCCTCGCCCGATCCGTTACAATCTCCCTGCCCGGATCGGGGAATTCCCGCATGAATCGGTCATTTGCCAGCCGCATCTTCGCCAGGATCTGATCCGGCTGGGGCAGCATTTGGGCCTGCCCGCAGGAAAAAGTCAGAACGGCAAAACCGAATGCGGCGGCGGCCGGAATGGATCTCATTACAAGTCGGGGCAATGAGCGTCATTCCTGCGACAATCGGGGCCGCGGGCAACCACTGGCTTATTCGGACAGTCCGAATCGCGTCGGTCAGCGTCGCTGTTCAATAGCCGTTAGGCCCGAAGAATTCAAAAAGCACGGGCTACTTGCCCGGGCTGCGTATATCCCCCGCCGAGCCGCCCTCGCGGCTCTGATTGGACCCAAATGGGGAGACCGTCGCCTCAGGCGGCGGAATATCGATCGGGAGTTTATCCGCGCAGAGTTGCAACACCTCGATCGCGGTAAGCGCCGATTGCGCCACGCTATTTGTGGTGAGCGGCAGCTCATCGATTGGATTGAGGGCATCGGGACCCTCAACGCGGTGCGATCCGTGGAGGCGGCCCTTCACCTGCCCTGCGGCATTTTCGGGCTGGGGGCGTTCCAACGCATCCATGCCCGAAAGGGCGGCCACGGCCGCTTTGGCATAAGCGGCATCCCCGGTCTTCCCATAGGCGTAGGCCGCGAGCCGGCCCGGGCCGGCGTACGCGGCATCGGCCCCTTCCTCATGTGTCTGCGCGTCTTTCCGCACTACATCAGCCGGAGCTTCCTCGAGCCGGCAATACTGCAGCCAGGCTTGCTGCCAAGCGGGATTGTCGATCAACTGGTTCAGCTCGAACACCACCTCGGCGCCTCCCTGGATTGTGGCCAGATTGTAATCCCCCAATTCGTCGGAAACTTGGAAGAGCTTTCCCGACGCCGGGTCGTATCCAAAGACGAGGTTTCGGCCCGAGCGGATCCCGAATGGCATCTGGCTCAGCGCGTTCATGCCGGCGTCTATTTTGTCGCGCCATTTGACGTCCCCTGTGCGCTCCCACTCGGTCATCCAATTCCCTAAGAATGCGAACCAATCGGGTCCCACCCGGACACGGGCTGGATACTCCTTTTCCCGCGGAGTCGGAGGTTGCGCCAGCCGCATCGGATCGAGCTCAGCCGCCTTTGCGTCCACGTTCAGAACCTCGCGCATGAGATCCCCCGTGCGCTCGTCTGACGTCAAATAATAATAGAACCGGCGGAATGCCGCCTGGCTGATCCGCGCTTCCTTCGCGCCGTCGCCCCAAGGGACCACATCATGGCGGGAGCCGAGGCCGGCGAATGGCCCCAGGTGATAGACGTCGACCTCGCCGGTGTTCCGGGTCATCGCCTCGGCCATATGGAATATGTCGGCCCGCCCCGTGCGAAGGAAGCTGTACCAAAGCCACATGTCGCTGCCCAGTTCGGTGTTGTCCCAAGCCATCCCTCCAAGATCGTAGCGCCAGACATGCCGCACCGCGTCGTAGGAATGCATGATGTTTCCATAGTACCAATATCCGTACCAATGGCGCTGCTCGATCTCGTTCTCGTACGCTGCGATAACGGTGTCCAGCCGGTCTTCCACCGCGCGCTTTAAGGGCGTCGTCCTGTCGGGGAGGCTCCAGACGCCGAACACGCCGGCGGAGTGCAACGCAGCCGGCGGTGCGACGAGGAGCGGAGGCCGGCTTCCGAGTTGGGCCTGCTCTGCGGATTCCTTCTTTGCCGGTACCGAGCCGCTCGCGAAAAGGGTCAATTCGCTTGTGCGCGCAACTCCCGTCGCCGTGCTAAAGCCCGGTTGAACGTCTTCATATACCGAGTTGAGCCCGTGGGCCCGGGTATCGTAATGGCGAAGGTCCATGCCCGGGCCGTCGGGCGACCAAAGCCAGGCATAGAGTTCGGCCTCTCCGCTGGACGCCCCGCGGACCTCGAGCGAAGAAGGAAATGACTGCCAGAAATTTTTCACGCTGACGGCGAGGCCGCCACTGACATCCCCGATGAAGACCAATCCCGATGCCCGCCGCCCGGCCCCGGCCGCAAGCCAAGTGCTCTGTGAATTAGTCCGCTTCGCAAGGGTGAAGCCGTCGGCGCTCGCCTGGACGAGCTTGAAGCTGTCCCAGATCGGCCAATCGTCCAACAGCCCCTGGGACTGCTCGTCGACTTGTGCGCGATTTGGAACGCGTCGCCCCTCGATCTGCGCGGGATACAGGTCGCGGCGAGTATCGTTTCCGGAGTGATCGGATGGATCCGGCACAAAAACGCGCGTGCGTCCGATTAGGGGCTGGACCGGTTCCGACCAAAGCCCCGCCCCCTCCCCTGAGAAGCGCACGTGCCGGTTTTGGGGTTCTTCCCGCAAGGGAACCCCGAATCGAATGCCCAATCCGCGGATAAAATCCCGATTTTGGTCGCCGTCATAGACGATCGTGTGGACGAGCCGCACCGTCTTCTGTCCCGCGTAAAAATAAAGCCGCACGACAAAGGGCAGCCACCGCCGGTCCGAGCGGACGCCCCAATGCTCCCCTTCAATTTTCACGACGGCGCGAATCGGACCCGACTGCTCCAGGCTGACTCGCTCGACATGTCCGATGTATTCCTCCCTGGCAGGGGCTTCGACAGGATCGCCGTCGGGCCCGCTCTGTAGAATGCAGACCAACTGCCCGCGCCGGGCGACTTCGCGGCCATCGGTTTCGATGGATTCGATGAACGCGTCTCCCCAATTGCCTATCCGGCAGCGGATGGCGCCCGTGTCGATTTCAATTTCGGTGTCGCTGCGCGTCACACGCACAATGGGGCCGGCAGCGGGAGCGGCCGCCGCGACGCCCGCCGAAAGCACGGCACCGCGGGGCGAGCCGGGTCCGGCGACGGTTGCAACACCGATCCACTTGATCGATCCATCCGGCCAATAGGCCAGCGGCCAGGTCTGCACGGCCAGGGCTCTTCCCTCAGAATTGGAGAGCGAAAACGTCTGCCCCTTTGGAACGCTTCCCCGGGGCAACGGCACTCCAAAACTGACTCCAAAATCGGACGCAGGGGGCGTTCCGTCGAGCCACCCCAATGGAACATTTTCGGCAAATGCGACGGCCGGGACGAAAAGGGCCAGCAAACAGGCCCGCAGGACGGGAACCGTGGTTTTCATAACCCCTATCCTACTTCACGTCCGAATCGAAACGGTCCAGCATCGGCTTGAGCTGCGGATCGCTGTCCATGGCCTCCCGCCGAATCCATGCCTCTGCGGTGCTTGCGCCATACGAGAGGGAAAGGATTCCAATCGGCACTTGGATTTCTTTTTGCAAGTCGCGCGCGTACAGATAGGCGATCGCGGAAAACGCCGGCACGGTTTCCGGACTGCAGACGAGCCACTGGCCCGCGACGCGGCCCTGGGGCTCGTACGCTGTCGTCATCGCGCCGGTGAACATCCGAATGAGGGGGTAATTGGCCGCGGCGATCTCCTGCTCTTCGTTCGCGACTCCGGCGAAATATTTCACCTTCTTTGAGACCGTAAACTCCATGTTCGACTGCCCGGAGGCGAGCCAGACCTCGCCGACGAACACATCGTCGAGTCTCACAGGATCATTGGAGTGCGAGCCGCGAACGACGAGGGCCCGCCCTTCGGCCGAGGCCGTCAGCGGATCCAGGTCGATCCTCCACCCGCCATCGGCGCCCGCGGTCGCGGATTTTTCCTGGCCTGCAAATGAAACCATGATCTGTTCGCCCGGATCCGCCACGCCCCACACCGGCACCTTCATCTCACGTTGGAGGACCATGTGGCTTGTGAAAGGGCTTGCGAGCGTCACGCCGGCCAGGGCCGGAAAGGCGGAAACCGCCAAACCGAGCAGCGCTGCGGCAACTGATTTTATTTTGTTCTTCATGTGGGGGGTTGCTTTTTGTTATCTCGCGGAACGCGCCAGCGTTTCGCGGGTTTCATGGGATTTGGCAACGCGCTTTTCAATTCACAGTCAGAAATCGCTCGCAAAATGGGTAAGGCACCGGCACGGCGCCGCAGATCGCGCACAAGAATGCCACCGTGGGGGCAATCTTCAGGTGTTTCATGGATTAATTCCGATCATGGCTGACGTACGGGGCGGCGTTCCGTTGCTGCCTTATTCAACCTCGCCGCGGTGCTGGCTCACGCTGTCGCCGTCCCCGGGGCGGAGCTGGCGAAACACCAATGCGGAAAAAAACGTCAGCAAACCCACGACGAAGAATGCGTCATGAATTCCGGAAATCATTTCACCCGCGCTTGCATGGCCCCGGTCCGGAATGAAGAACGCGGCGATAAGCGAAGATACCGCGACTCCGAAGCTCAGCGACAGCTGCTGCATCGTGCTGGCGATGCTGCTGCCCATGCTGAGGTCACTCTCGGTCAAGTCGGCATAAACGATCGTGTTGATCGCCGTGAATTGAAGCGAAGAAAAATATCCGAAGCTTAACGTCTGCAGGCAGATCCGCCAGACTGGCGTGCCCGGACCAATCGTGCCGAAAAGGGCGATGAGCAGCCCCATGAAGATCGTATTCGAAAGGAGCACGCGCCGATAGCCGAAGCGCGTGATGACCGCGGGCATCGTCATTTTAAGGCTCATTGCGGCAAGAGGCTGCGGCACCATGAGCATGCCCGATTGAAGGGGGGTGTAGCCGAGTCCCACCTGATAAAGCAACGGAAGCAGAAACGGCAGTCCCCCGATGCCGAGCCGGGTGACAAGGCCGCCTACGACCGAGGACCTGAATGTGCGGATCAGGAACAGGCGCAGCCGGAGCAGGGGGTACGCGAGAGTCAGCGAATGGCGCCAATATGCCAGCAAAAGAAAAAGTGAAATCACGAGGAGGCCGACGACCTCGGTCGTGCTAAGCGTATGCTCGCCGAATATTTCCAAGACGTAGGATAAGATGGAGATTCCGGAGCCGAAAAGCACAAGGCCGACGAAATCGAGCGGGTCGCTCTTTTCCGCCTGGTAATCCGGAAGATAGTGATGGACGAGGTACAGCCCGAGCAGTCCGATCGGAAGATTGACGAAAAAAATCACCCGCCACGGGAAATAATCGACGATAAAGCCGCCGGCCAGCGGACCGAGCATCGGCCCGATCATCGCGGGGATCGAAAAATAGCTCATCGCGCGGACCAGCTCGGATTTCGCAAAAGTCCTGACCAGGGTGAGGCGCCCGACAGGAACCATCATTGCGCCGCCGCAACCCTGCAGGACTCGCGAGAGGACCAACTCATGAATGTCGCTCGAAAGACCGCACAGCAGCGAACCGAACGTGAAAACGCCGATTGCCGAGAAAAACACCCGGCGGGAACCGAAGCGGTCGGCCACCCAGCCGCTGATCGGAATGAATACCGCGAGGCTCAGCATGTAGCTGGTCAGCGCCGCCTTCATGCTCAGGGGCGCCACATGAATCGCTTCGGCAATCGTCGGGACGGCAGTGTTCAGGATCGTCGCGTCGAGCGACTCCATGAAAAACGCCACGGCGACCAACCAGGGCAGGATCCGCTTGGCTGTGGCGATGGGTATCGTTCGAGTCGTATTTTGCACGGGCAGTCCTGAAGCCGCCTGAGAAACACGACCGGGAACGGATTGTCAGCCAAATACCTGCAGCCCCTCACCCGAAGCTTCGGATCCCCGGCTGCTGACCGCCCGCCCTGCCACGCTGGCGAATTGAAGCCGTTTTCAACGCATTGGGGCATTCGCCTAACGCGGCCCCAAGCTTGCCGCGGGCCGGCATCTCCCCAGTCTAAGGTCCATGGGGCCAATAAACGCGGCGTTTTGGATGACGGTCATCGGCACCGTGTGCTGGGGAATCTGCTTTTGGTGGATGGGCCGCATTTCGGCCAAGCAGAATAACCTGATGGACCAGCTGCGCGAGCAAGGCCGCCGGATCGAAAAGCTTTCCAAGGTCGAGCACGACCTCATCAAAGAAGTCCATCCCCAGGTCGGCGAAATCAAGGAGGGCATGGACGAGATGATTGCCGCGGTGAAAGAGAATGCGGCAAGCCCGGCGCGCCCGGCCAAGGGCAAATGAGCACCCTCGCCATCCCAGCGGAAACATACGAGTTCACGTGATATGTTCACGTCAGCCGTCGGCCGAACAGCCAGGCGGCGCCGGAAAGGGTTACCACGCCGATGATCGCCAGTGGCAGGAAGTCAGCCTGAAGCTGGGCGAAGCCGGCATCCTCCAGATAAACCCGCTTGGTGAGGTCGAGGGCGTAGCGGAGGGGATTGATGACCATGGCTGATTGCAGGAATTCCGGCATACTAGTTATCGGCGTTGTCAGGCCGGAGAGGAGGGCGAACGGCATGACGAGCAGGAAAGCATAGAGCATGGCCTGCTGCATTGTCTTGGCGATCGAGGAGACGAACAGGCCGAGGCCGACCGCAGCCATCAGGAACAGCCCGAGCCCGGCATAAAGCACGGCAAAGTTGCCCACGAACGGAATGTGAAACCAAAACTGCGCGATGAGCAGAATGGTGGTCGATTGAGTCAAGCCGATGACCATATTGGGGATGGCCTTTCCCGCCATGATTTCGAGCGGCCGAAAGGGGGTGACCAGCAGCTGATCGAACGTGCCCTGCTCGCGCTCGCGGGCGACGGACAAAGCCGTTAGCATCAGGGTCCCCATCATCGTCAGCGTGCCGATCAGGCTTGGAATCATGCTCCAGCGCGAGTCGAGATTGGGATTGTACCAGGCCCGGGTCACGACCCGGATCGGCGGGCCCGGCTGCCCGTGTTCGGATCGCCAGCCCGCATTGAATGCGTCGACCACCGTTTCGAAATATCCGAGCGCAGTGCCTGAGGTGTTTGAATTGCGTCCGTCGGCGATTACCTGGACCTGGGCGGGTTCCCCGGCGAGCAATCGCCGCTCGAAATCCTGGTCGATTTGGACGACGAGGAGGACGCGACTGCTGTCGATCCAGGCGGAAATGTCCGAGGCCCGGCCGAGATCGGCCTGGCGCCGAAAGATGCCGGATCCATCCAGGTGCGAAAGAAAATCGGCCGAAGCCGCGCTGTGGTCCCGGTCAAAGACGGCATACGGGACGGAGTTAAGGTCGAAGCTTGCGGCATAGCCAAAGATCAGGCTCTGCAGGATCGGCGGCAGAAAAATGATGAATCGGCTGCGGGGATCCTTTAGGACAGCGAGAAATTCCTTTCGGATCAGCGCGAGGATGCGAAGAAGGGAGGAGCGCATTCGATCGGCTCAGGTCAGTTGCTTCCGCGTGGCCAACCGGGTCGCGGCCAGCAGCGCGGCGGCCATCGCCGCCAGGATCCCCAGGTTAAGCCAGATCACGCTTCCGACGTCTCCGGCGAGATAAAGGGTTTGCATCAATGCGACCGCGTATCTCGCCGGCAGGGCGTAGGTGATCCCGCGGATGAAGGCCGGCATGCTGCGCAGATCGTAGAGAAAGCCCGAGAGCATCATCGCCGGTAAAAAAGTCAGGAGCATGGCCAATTGGCTGGCGAGGAACTGGCTCTTGACCAAGGTGGAAACAAGCAGCCCTATTCCCAAGGCGACCACGAGATACGTCATCGACGCAAGCGAGAGCAGAAAAAGGGAGCCGCGCAGGGGGACATGGAATAGAAAATGGCCTGCAAGGAGGCAGAGCAAAAATCCGACCATGCCCAATCCAAAATAAGGCAGGAACTTGCTGACGAGAAACTCCCCCGCCCGCATCGGAGTGACGAACAGGGCCTCGAGCGTTCCCCGTTCCCACTCCCGGGCGACGACCATGGCGGTGAGGAATGCCCCGATGATCGTCATCACCAGCACGATCAGGCCCGGCACCAGGAAATAATGGCTGTCATTGTTCTCGTTGAACCACATCCGATCGACCACCACCACCGGGCCGGCCGGAAACGATGAACTGGAACCGGCGTGTGCCGCGCCCCATTGGGCGATCGGCCCCTGGGCGTAGCCTTGCATGATGCGCGCCTGATTGGGATCGGTGCCGTTGACCAAAATCTGGATTTCGGCGTCACCCGAATGCCAGCGCCGGCTGAAGTCGGATGGAATCAGCAATGCTCCGTCCGCCTTCCGGTTCTGCACCAGCTTCTTTGCCTCGGCCATCGAATGGACCACGGTCACCCCGAAATATGGCGAAAGCCGGAAAGCTCCTATGAGGGCGGCGCTCTCCGAGGAGGCGTCTTCATCGACCATAGCGACGGAAACCCGGGTGATGTCGAGCGAGAGTCCGTAGCCGAAGAGGAGAATCATCATTAGCGGGAAAACGACGCCGATGGCGATGCTGCTCGGATCGCGAAGGATCTGCCGCGTTTCCTTGAGCGTCAGAGCCCGAATTCGCCGCAGTTTTTCCGACCAACTCTTCATGACGGATTCTCCCCAGATTTGCCCGCCGGTTTGCCGCGTGCCTCCAGGACAATGGCAATGAAGGCGTCCTCCATCGTCGGTGTCCGGCCCTCCTCGGATGGGGCGCGGGCTCGGAGCTCCGCGGGGGTGCCTTGGGCCAGCAACTTTCCGTTGTCGAGAATTGCGGCCCGATCGCAATACTCGGCCTCCTCCATGAAGTGGGTCGTCACGATCACCGTAACCCCGCCGGCGGCAAGCGCCGTGATCCGCTGCCAAAATTCGCGACGGGCGAAGGGGTCGGCCCCGCTCGTCGGCTCGTCCAGGAAAAGAATCTCCGGCCGATGGAGGAGCGAGGCGGCCATCGCCAGGCGTTGCTTGAACCCTCCCGGCAGGTGCGCGCTGGGTAAACGGACAAAAGGTTCCAGCTTGAACTGGCTCAGAGCCCATGCAATGCGTTCACTCTTTTTTTCGCCGCCAAGACCGTAGGCGCGCGCGAAGAAGGCCAGGTTGTCTCCGACGCTCAGCTGCCCATAGAGCGAAAACTTCTGGGCCACGTAGCCCAGATGCTGCCGGGCCGAGGCGCTTGCACGGCGCACATCAACTCCCGCCACCGTGAGAGTGCCCCCCGACGGCGGCAATAGCCCGCAAAGCATGCGGAACGTCGTGGTCTTTCCGGCTCCGTTCGGCCCGAGCAGACCGAAGATCTCCCCCCGCTTGACGTTGAAACTCGCATGGTCGACCGCGACAAATTTGCCGAATCGACGATCGAGATCGTGGACTTCAACCACGGATTCGTTCCGGGAGCCGCCCAATGGCTCTTCCGGCTGGAGCGTCTTCGCATCGATGGGCTTTGCTCCCCCCGACTGTTGCAAGAGGACCATGAATCCGTCCTCGAACCGAGCGGGCGTTGGCTGCGCCGCCACGCCACCAAATATCCCGGTCCCGGACCCCCTACCGGCCTGGCTGACCAACCGGACCTGCCCGCTCTCCGGCACGGCATCGACTATGTCGGGTTCGGCAAGCAGCCGGGCCTGAAAATCGCGCGGCTTCATTCCGTCCGGCGGTTGGGCCAGGAAGGTGCGTCCGAGCGCCAGGCCGGAAACCTCCGCCGGAGGCCCTTCCGCCAGTTTCTTCCCCTCATTTAGGACCAGAACGTGTTCGCACGCCTCCGCCTCGTCCAGGAAGCTGCTGCTGATCAAGACCGTCATTCCCTCCTTGACCAATTTACGGATAATCTCCCAAAGCTCCCGGCGGGAAAGCGGATCGACCCCGACCGTCGGTTCGTCCAGGAGGAGCAATTCTGGAGACCGGACAAGCGTGCAGGCCAGACCGAGTTTCTGTTTCATCCCTCCGGAAAGTTTTCCCGCCAGCCGCTTCTGAAACGGCTCCAGGCCGGTCATTTCCATCAGGCGGGCATACTGTGTCCGCCGATTCTCGGAAGTGACTCCGTGCAGGTCGGCGTAAAGGTTGAGATTTTCGAATACGGTCAAATCGTCATAGAGCCCAAATTGCTGCGGCATGTACGAAATCCGCGACTGGATGGCTTGCGGATCCTTGGCTGCGTCGATCCCAAGCACGGTTACAACGCCGCTTTCTGCCTTCAGCAAACCGGTCAGTAGGCGGATAAGCGTTGTCTTTCCCGCTCCGTCCGGTCCGACCAAGGCGGCGAGTCCGCCGCGGTCGACGGAAAAAGAGATATGGTCGAGCGCCAGCACCGATTCTCCGGTTTCGCGGCGAAAGGACTTGCTGACGCCGTCCAGGCGCAATGCGGGTGAGGACGTGGGCGTCGTCACGGCGGCGGGGCGGTTGAATGGTCGTTCGCAGTCTCCCGGGTCAGCGTCTCCCATCCTCCGCCGAGCGCCTTGTAAAGGGCGATGAGATCGAGAGAGACCGCCTGATCGCTCACCGCCAATTCGTCTTCGGATTGGTACAGCGACCGCTCGGCATCGAGGAAATCGAGGTAATTGACGCGCCCTTCCGTGTAGAGGCTATTTGCCATGTCCAGCGAGCGCCGGTTCTCGGCCACCTCCTCGGCGAGCGCTCCATGCCGGTTCTGCTCCTGCGCATAGGCGACGATGGCATTTTCCGCCTCTTGCAGCGAACTTAGCACGGCCTTCTCGTACGTCGCCAGCGCCGCCTCCTGAACGGCGGTTTGGGCGCGCACTTCCGAGCGCACCCGGCCGAAGTCGAGCGCACGCCATTGCAAGGTTGGTCCGAGCGACCAGAATTGACTGCCGGGTTCGAACCACTTGCCGAGGCTGACGCTCTCCGAACCGGCGTCTCCGGTTAGGGAAAGCTTGGGAAACCAGTCCGATTTCGCCAGCCCGATTCGGGCGGTCTCAGCCGCCAGTTGCCGTTCGGCCCTGCGCACATCCGGCCGGCGGCTGAGAAGATCGGACGGCAACCCGATCGGCACCTCAGGCGGGACCGGCGGAACCGGCTTCGAAGGCGTAAGCTCGGCCACCAATTCGCCCGGTTGCAGTCCGAGCAGGAAGGCCAGGCCATACATGGATCCTCGCACGGCGGTTTCAAGCGGCGGAATCCCCGCACGCACGCCCGCAAGGAGCGCAGCCGCCCGCGTGACATCGACTTCGTTCGCGATCCCGGTCTGAAAGCGGGACCGCGTGAGTTCCAACGCTTCCTCCTGGAGTTTTAGGTTGCGCCGCGCGATCTCCAACCGGAACTGGCTGCCCCGCAATTCCACATAATCTCTGGCCACCTCGGCCAGCAAACTCACCATCGCGTCGTTGCGAGACTCGATTGCCCCTTCCCATTCCGCCGTGGCCGCTTCGAGCGCGCGACGCTTGGCGCCAAAGAGATCGATTTCCCAGGAGGCGTCGAAGCCGGCTTGGTATACGCTGTATTCGAATGGGAAGTTCGGCGGCAGCGGCAGGGATCCAATGAGAGGCTGGTTCTGGCTTTGTTTTGCCCTGGCAAAGGAGCCCGTGGCATCGAGGGCGGGCCAGAAATCAGCCGCGCTCCCTTGGCGGACCGCCCGGGCTTGCCGCAGGCGTGCCTCCGCCACGCGCAAATCCGGATTCGATTGCGCCGCCCGCTGAATCAAGGAGTCAAGTTCGGAATCATGAAACGAGGTCCACCAAGATGAAGCTGGGCGCGCGATATCGGTCAGGCCATTTGCCTGCGGCGAATTCCAGGTGGCCGGCACCTGGGCCGCTTGGGGATGGTAGTCCGGGCCGACGGCGCAGCCGGCGGCGCCGGCAATTCCGGACATCGCCATGCCTCGGATGATTCTTGCCCATGTCATTGGCTCCTTTCCTGGCAGGCTAGGGCTGGTTCCGGGCAGCCGGAGTTAATTCCAGGTTTACAGTTGCCGGCATGCCCAGGCGCATTTCGTCCTCGGGATCCTTCACAAAAACCCGGATTTCATAAACCAACCCAGGGCGCAACTCCTCGGTCTGGACAGCCTTCGGTGTGAATTCGGCGACCGAAGAGATAAATCCAACCCACCCGGAGAATGTCCGGCCGGAAAAACTGTCCGAGATTATCGACGCCTTCATTCCCGTGTGAATCCTTCCCAGATCGGGCTCGGAAACATACGTCCTGATCCATTTGGGATCCTCAATCGCCAGGTCAAAAACCGGCTTTTGAGGAGATATCATCTCTCCAGGCTCCAAGAGTCTGGAGCGCACGATGGCATCGCATGGGGAAACGAGTTCTGCATCGGCCAATTCCCGTCGAAGGAGATCGAGCTGGGCTTGGTTGAACCGGAGCAGGGCCTCCCCTTGGGCGATGTCTTCCTTCCGCGGGCCGATCGTGGACAGATCAAGGCCCTTCTGGGCTACCGCCAATCTTGCCTGCGCCGCGTCCAACGCGTCTTTGGCGTTATCGATGTCCTGCTGGCTGATTGCCCGGCCAGTGGTAAGCCCTGAGAGCGCGGTCAGCCTTCGCCATTGTTGTTCGGCATTGATTTGGTCCGCTTTGGCCAACGCGACATTTGCCCGGGCTTGTGCGATTTCCTCAGGCCGGCTGCCGCTATGGAGTCGTTGCACCACAGCCTTCTGGGCATCCACCTCGGCTTCCGAAGCCGCCGCCTGCAGCTTCAGCCGGCTGGCATCCAGCCGAGCCAGGACCTGTCCGCGCGCAACCTTGTCCCCTTCTTCAACCAGGACCTCGCTGATGCGCTCGCTATTGTTGAAAGCGAGCTCGACTTGGCGCAGATCAACATTCCCGAAAAGGACCAGTTGGTTCGGGTCTTTTTTTGAACTTCCCCAAAGTCGCCCCACCAAGATGCCGATGGCTAGGGCGGCTGCCACCCCCAAAATCAGTATTCCGGCGATCACGGCTTTCTTCTTGCCGGACGGAGCCGGTTGATTGGGCGGGGCAGGATTGACGGCTGGCGCTGGCTGGGCGTTCGGAGTCGATTGCGGGGTCGTGGAAGGCTGAGCAGGTGAGGGCGGCTGATTCAACGATGCCGGCTGGGTGGCCGGGTCGTTCGGAGGCGTTGAGGCGGCAACTGATGCTCTCTTGTCTGCGGGGGGGCTCTCGTTTTTCGGGTCCATGACAGATTCAAGAAGGGCTTCCAGAGTCGATCGATTGTTGCGCGGACACAGGAATCGTACTCGATCAGTCACTTTGACGATATGGGGTCCACACCTGCCTGCCCCCAGGCCAATTCAGTCGATATCTGATTGTTGTTCTGCCAATTAGCGTGTGAGGGGACCGAGCACATCGCTCCGGTGCAAAAAGAGCGCCAGCGATGACTTGACGCCGCAATCGGCGTGATACATATTTGTATCACCATGCGATCAACTGCATCAGTCCGCGACCTCCGCAACCACTTTCCCAAAGTGCGGAAAATTCTCGAAACCGAGGGCGAGGTGCTTCTCACCGAGAGCGGGGCAGCGCGATACCGACTCACGCCCTACTCAACCGCGCCGACGAAAACGCCTCCGCCCATCAACTATTGGGCTAGGCTTACCTCGTATCAACCAAGTCCCATTTCCGCGGAGGCATCCAAGGCTTTAAACGACGAAAATCGTGGCGACCGCTAACACCGTCTACGCTGATCCCAGCGCGCTCCTGAAGATTTACCTTCATGAGCCCGAATCCTACAAAATGTCCGCCTGGCGCGCAAAAATCCGCGGCCCGCTTTCTGTGACCCATCACGGACGGGTTGAGTTGGTCAACGGAATAGCACTGGCGGCACATCGCAAGCTGATCGATGAAAGGGCGTTCAACGCGGCACTTGCCGCGCTGGATGACGATTTTGAGCAGGGTCGTTATCTTCATGCTGACTTGCTGTGGCGAGCGACCCTCAAGCGGGCAGCAGAATTGAGTCGTGAACATAGCCGAAATCTGGGCACGAGATCGCTGGATGTGCTCCACGTCGCGAGCGCCCTTGAACTCGAATTTCGCTCGTTCATCAGCTTCGACACCCGTCAGCAGAGCCTGGTAAGGGTGGTAGGGCTGAAGCTTTTAGTCCCAGCCGGTTAAACGTAACGTTTTCCCTCCACCGAGAGAGCGCTTTGAGGCGCGCCGGGGCGGAGGACTTGAACGACGCGTCGCAGTTGCAGCACGACCCCGTGCATCAACTGGCGGTGGGAGCCGAGGCGTTCGGCAGTGCGCCGACGTTGTCGCGCTTCGAGAACGCGCAGAATCGGGCGAGCGCCTGGGCGGTGAACCGGGAACTGGTGGAGCAGTTTATCCGTTCGCAGCCGAAGCCGCCGCCCTACCTGATCCTGGACTTTGACGCGACGGACACGCCGGTGCATGGCGAGCAGGAGGGACGTTTCTTCCATGTCATACTATTCTATTTCGGTTAATCTACATACGACCAACTCTTTAAATCGATATCGGGGTTCAACTCCCCCCGGAATTCGAACAAATAGCATTCCTTTGCTGGAGACTTGGGCTTTTAATTCTTGGTCCGGCGCAGCAGTAATTTATCTCCCATGGGCGAACTCACGCCGCCCGAGCCAAGTGATTCCGTTTGACAAATTCTTCATGTAGCACATCTGTAAGACACCATGGCCACCACCACTCTTCGCCTCTCCGCGAAAGAAAAGCGGCATTTTGCCGCCGAAGCCTCCCGGCGCGGGATCTCATTGTCGGAGTTTTTGCGCGAAGCGGCCCGGAAGGAGACGCTGGTCCGCGAAAATCCATGGCGAAAATTTTTTACCCAGTTTCCGCCTGTCGACTTCGACGCGCCGCACGATCTTTCGACCCGTGAAGGATTCGGCCGTTAGGTATTTGGTTGATGCAGGCCCGCTGGTTGGGGCATTTTCACCTCGGGACCAATGGCACGAGTGGAGCAGGGAGACGTTGGAAAGCGTCGGCTGCGAGGCTTACACCACAGAAACAGTCTTTGCCGAAGCCGGCCATCTGTTGAAACCCTACCCGCCCGGCGTGTTCCAATTGCTCGCCGCGCTTCACGCGGGCCATGTTCGTTTTTTGGGCGTCTTTCCCGAGCACGCTCCGCGATGCGCCGAACTGATCAGGAAATTCGCACCGCAAATGGACGTGGGCGATGCGTCCCTCGTCATTCTTTCCGAGCGCTATCCCGCCGCCCGTCTCGTCACCATCGATGCCTCCGACTTCAATCTCTACCGGCGCCGCGATGGCCGGCCGGTCCCGAGCCTAATGCCTCCCGCCAGGCTTTCGGACGAGTGATTCGAGTCGCCAGGTTTGTCCGGTGCGCCAACTTGGGACCCGCAAATGGACACAGCAACGGTCCAGTTTCTGGTTAAGCGGGTTGGTTAATTCGGCCGACCTGATTTTGCTCGCGGATTCGGAGTGCGTTTGGCACGGTTCCGCCGCATGTCCGGCGCTGTATTTCTCAGCTACGCCCGCGAAGACACCGCGGCGGCCCACCGCATTGCGGAAGCGCTGCGAAGCCACGGCGTCGAGGTTTGGTTCGATCAGAGCGAGCTCCGGGGCGGGGATGCGTGGGACCAGAAAATCCGGAAACAGGTTAAAGAATGCTCCCTGTTCGTTCCGGTCATCTCCGCCCACACTCAGGACCGGCACGAGGGATATTTTCGGCTGGAGTGGAAGTTGGCGGTCGACCGGACGCATCTGATGCTGGAAGGGGTGCCGTTTCTTGCCCCAGTCGTCATCGATGACACCCCCGACTCTGGCGCGGCTGTGCCTGGGGAATTTCTGCGCGTACAGTGGACCCGTCTGCCTGGGGCATTGCCAACGCCGCAGTTCGTCGAGCAGCTGAAGCGTCTCCTCGCGGCGCCACCCAAGCCGGTGCCGGTTCCAGAACTTGGAACCAGAATTCAATCCCACGTTCCGATTCGCCAGTCGGCTTTCGCGCGCTGGGCTGCAGTCGGGCTGGGCGCCGGGATGCTGGCCCTTGTCGCTTATCTCGCGCTGCGCCCGCCCGCGAAGGAGCCGGCGATGCCCACAGTAAGCGACAAGTCCATCGCCGTCCTCCCGTTTGAGAATATGAGCGATGACAAGGCGAACGCTTATTTCTGCGATGGCGTTCAAGAGGATATCCTGACCGATCTTGCCAACATCAGCGATTTGCGGGTGGTCTCGCGCACCTCGGTGGAGCAGTATCGCGGGACGACCAAGCCGATCCGCCAGATCGCGAGCGAACTCGGCGTGGCCTGGATCCTTGAAGGAAGCGTGCAGCGCTCGGACAACAAAGTTCGCGTGACGGGCCAACTCATCAACGCCGCCACCGATGAGCACAAATGGGCCAAGGCCTACAACCGCGATCTTGCGGATATCTTCGCCATCCAGTCGGAGCTTGCGGGAACAATCGCAAGTTCGCTCCAGGCCGTGCTTTCGCCTCAGGAGAGAACTCTCCTCGAACGCAAGCCCACGAAGAGCATAGCCGCATATGAATCGGTCCTTAAATCCCGGGAGTTGCAGAAGCGGCCGCAGAGAGGTCTCGATGCGTTTCAGCAAGAGGAAGGCTTGCTGCTGAGCGCCGTGCAGATCGATCCGAACTATGCAATCGCTTACAGCGATCTGAGCTTCGTTTATGCTTTTGGCCGTTATTATCTGAATACCGATCTTTCCAGTGACATCAGCCAAAGTTGGGTGGCAAAAGCGAAGGATGCAATCGATCAAGCGGTCCGGCTTGCCCCGGATTCGCCGGATACAATCCTTGGATTGGGCGACTATTATTACTACGGATTGCGCGATTTTCCCCGCGCGACCGACCAATACCAAAAGGTCATCCGCCTTCGGCCGAACGATCCGACGGCGTATCTCAGGCTGGCCGCGATCCAGCGCCGTCAATCCCAGTGGGTCGAGTCCCTGTCCACATTCCGAAAGGCAGACAAACTCGATCCGGGAAATTTGCACAATGTGGAGGATCTAGCCCACACGCTCGCAGCCGGGCGGCGTTTCGACGAAGCGGCGACCGAGCAGCGCCGCGTCGTGTCTGGCCAGCCCGGCGATTTGAGGGCAAGCTTTACACTCGCCGAACTTGCCTTCATCGGCGGCGGATCCACCCGCGAGATGGAACAGTTCTTCGAGCAGTTGTCTCCAATGCAGTCGGATTCCGAGGAAGGGTATGCGTTGCGTTTGAAGTGGGCGTTGATTCACGGTGACTTGGATGAGGCTGTCCGCATCGACCACCTGCAGTCCCAATTCCGAGGTTCAGAAGGTGGAAGTGTTCAGCTTGACGAGGCGTTTGAGATCGCCGTGGTGCTTGCGGCTCGCGGTGACATTGCGGCCGCGCGCGCGAGGCTCGGTGACTTCCCCGCACAACTTCGCACTAGAGTCGAAAGCGCACCGCAAGATCTTTCCGCGACGACAAACTCGGCGATGATGGAAGCGCTCCTTGGCCACCGCGAGGAGGCGCTGCGCTGTGCGCGCGAAGCATACGAAATGATGCCCGAGTCGCGTGACGCCCTCATGGGCGGAAGAACCCGCGCCGTCCTGGCCTTTGTCTATGCATGGACGGGCGATAAGAACGCCGCAATCGCCGAATACGGACGACTCCTCCGCACGCCATTCGCCGATGGTGTGGACGCTAACCTCCGCAAAATCGCTGCCTACGTGCCGGATGCCACAATCCAAGTGATGAAATTCGACCCGCTCTACTTCCCCCTGCGCGGCGACCCACGCTTCGAGGCTCTGATCAATGACCCGAAGAATAACGAGCCGCTGTTCTGATTCGTGAGCGACCTGACCAACGCCGTCTTCCTGAACGACGCTTCCCAGGATGCGGAGGCCGCGCGGCACTAAGAATACACAGGTCAAACTGTCCAAAATAGGTTTGATCCCTGGGGCGGCTTTGGGGCGGCTTTTTTGACCCCAATGCGGGTTGAGCCTCGACGTCCCCCTATGAAAACCATTTGCGGTATGTTGCGATCAGGGTCCAATTTAAGTATTGTAAGTAATTGTAATATAATTACTTACAAACTGGTGGACCCGATCGGGATCAAACATCTCCCTATGAAACTGGATTTTGGGGCGGGTTTGGGGCGGGTTTTTCAGGTCGTTTCGCGGGGCATTTGCGGGTGCAACTTAGCTTTCGAACCCGCGTCGTAGCTCATCAGCCTGCGCCTGGAATTTGGCGGGATTGGATTTCTTGAGTCGATCGAGATTTTGTAGCTTCCATTGAAGCGCCGGAAGTTTTGCCAGATGGTTGCTGCTCATGGCCTCCCAAGGCGGAGCACCGGCAACGAGACCGAGTAAAAATCGTTTGTGCTCGGTCGTGAGCGCAGCGCCGAGTTCCCGCCGCAACCGCTTCCGTGCGGATTCCAACTCATCGAGCGTGACCAGTTCCCGTTCCATGCCGGCGAATTCGTTCTCAAAAGGCCGTGCCAGATCGACGTCGCGGGAAAAGAGCACCTCATGTACCGGACGATTGTGGCCGGCCAGGTAGCCGACAAAGCACTCGACGATGTCCGGGGCGAGTCCGAAGCGGTTCAACATACCATGCACGTCGAAGAAATCGCGCGGATGCTGACGATCCATCGCAGCGACGAGTTTGCTCCCGTAGAGTTCCGCCAAGGCAAGCGTTGGGACCGAGAGCGATGTCGTGAACAGATCGCTCGCTGTTTTCACCAAAGACCGAGTCTCGATGGGCAGGATCGTTCCGCGAAAGACGTGGTTGATTTCGATCTTCACTTCCTCGCGTTCACGGCGGGCGAAGAGCTTCGTTTCGTCGCCGGCGCCGCTTGTGGGTAGTTCGGCCGTGATGCCGCGGCTCTTCAGCCGTTCCCGCATTGCGGCGAGTTCGGACGCGACTTCGGCGAGCGCAGCGGCCCGACTTTTTTCGCGAGGTACGTAGACAACGTCGATGTCGACCGAAAGACGCGGCATATCCTGGACAAAAAAATTCAGGGCCGTGCCGCCTTTCATGGCGAAACAGTCCGCGCGAAATACTTCGGGCGCGACGTCCAGGAGCAACCGGACCGTATCGACGTAGGCCTTGTCCATCAGGGTCTCAGGATGAGCGTGCTGCCATCGGGCATGCGGTTGAACCAACGACCGCGGCCTCGTGGACCAGCCAGCCGCCGGGCATCGACGGCCCAGTCGAGTTTGAGTTCTTCAGCCCATTGCACGCAGAGGCGAACCACCTTTACGCTGGGACAATGTCTGAGGAGCGTGCCAAGGACATCGAGGCGAGGTGAGCGGACCCCTTCCATAATATTTCTGGCTTCTTCGATTCCTTGGCGCGCTCCCACTTCGTTTAGTAATTCGAGAAGGGCCCGTTCCGGAACGGAGACCCCTGGACCGTCTGGCGTTTCCGGCAGGGGCTGAACGCCGAAGCCGACTGCGAGCTTGGCATCGAAGAGTCTTCGCGCGATGTAACGCGCGGGAAAGCGCGTCGTGAACCAAGGCGGCAGGCTTGCCGGATGATCGCCCCAGAGATCTAGGCGCTCGCGTGAACGGACGTTGTGCCGAATGCCTCGCCAGGCGAGCGCAGTTTTCCCGCCGACATGCAAACCGGGCAAGCGTTGCGCGAGCACCTTGATAGACGGTCCAGCTTGGAGCACGTCTTGAGGGAACATGAACATGCCGCGCCCGAGCCGGACGAGCCATCCTGAGCGGACGTAGTGCGAGGCCAAAGAGGACGATATACCGAGAGCTTTGAGGCACGCCGCGTCGAGCGGGATGCCACGCGGCAGACTCGCCAGTCCTTTGATTGGATTATTTGGGATAGGTGAAGCCACGTTTTAACTATCTTATAGGATGCAATCAATGCATGATTGGAAAATATGCAATAGATAAAGCCTGCTTTTAACTGTGCCGCGAATTCCAATCAAAGACGTTTGAGCTAGGGCAACTCACAGCTCGACACGCGAGATAGACCTAGACGCAGGGGGGACCTGCCATGCCTTGCCAGCCCTTCATCAAGAGCATGCAGGCAGAAGCAGTCGAACACCGGTGATTCCAGGAATCGCCAATGCCAGGTTGATTCATTCCGATGCCTTATCCAAATTTACGGGCATGCGGATCCACCCTGGAAGCACGAGTACTTTGGCCATGCGAACAAGAGGCCAGACCAGAACACTGGGAGCATGAACCGCAAGTCGCGCCACAAGACCGATCTGATCGAGCAGGCGATAGAACTCGCGCTCAACCCGGGCTCCTTCATCCCGGATCGCGCCTGCTTTTCCTTCGTAAGCGACCTCGACCAAGTGGCGGCCAAGATCGCGACGCTCGTTGCGAGTGAGCCGTCACCCGCCGTCACCCTATACGAAACGTTCCTCGCCGCGTGCCACTCGAAGGTTGAGGAACTCGACGATTCGAGCGGCAGTTTCAGCCGGTTCGTCGGCGATCTGTACTGCGGCTGGATCAAGGCCCGTCAGGCAGCGGAGGCGAACCCGGACGAGACCGCAGCCCGCCTGCTCTCATGGATGGACGGTGATGACCACGGTTTCTGCTATCATCTCGAAAAGGAGGCCGCGAAGGCCTTCGACAAGGCTGGCCTCGTCGCTTTCGTGACGCAGGTTCGAGCGAAATTCGCCTCCGCCGCCACGGCCGGCCCGAAGGCGGGCGGCACGTTCAGTGACAATCCTGACTACCTCCGTCGCCGCTGGGGAGAGGTTCTCCGCACGCTCCACGCCGCCCAGAATGACGTCGCCGCGTACATTGCCTTGGCCGAGGAGACCAACCTCACCGCGCAGGATTGCCACGCGATCGCCACGCTGCTCATCGGCCGGCGCAAACCGGAAGAGGCCCTCGGCCGGGTGGGGCGTGGCATCGACCTCGACAAGGCGGCGCCACACGGATCGATGGCCGGTCTCGATCTCGCAAAGCTCAAGCGAGATCTCCTGACCAAACTGGGGCGCGGCGGCGAGGCGCTCGACGCCGCCTGGGCCGACTATCGCGCGCACCCGAGCAAGTACACCTATAAGGATCTCATGAAGTATGTGCCGAAGGCCGAGCGCCACACGTGGCATGAGAAAGCCATCGAGGCGGCCACGGGAACCGACCTCTCCTCCGCCATGGATCTTCTCGTAGCGGCCAAGGAACTGGATCGACTTGCCGACCTCGCGCGCCAAGCCACGGACAACGCGCTGGAAGGCGTGAGCCACTACACCACCGAACCTGTGGCCAAAAAACTCGAAAAGCCCTATCCCGGTCTCGCGGCGCGGCTGTGGCGAGCCCAGGGCATGCGGATCATCAACGCCAAGAAGAGCAAGTACTACGCCGCCGCGCTGTCGAACTTCGAGAGAGCCAAGCGTTGCTTCGAGCGGGCAGGACTCGACACCGAGTGGAAGAACACTGTGAGCCAGGTGCGTGTCGGCCACCATCGCAAGAGCGGCTTCATGTTGGGATTCGAACGCCTGGCGGCAGGCGTCGGGCCGAGCGACGAGCCGTCGTTCCTTGAACGGGCAAAGGCGCGCTGGAGCGAGCGTGAGCAGAGAGCCCGATGATGAAGATGAACAGCGACAACGGGAAGAACGCGGCCGGATTGGATCAGTTAATTGCGCAGATCACGACCGGTGCCCATGGCGACGACGAGCAACTCCGAGCCTTCCACCGCGCGATTAAGACTGGCGTCGATCTCCCGTGCGACGCGTTCGTCATCGGCGAGCCCGTCTCCATGCTCGCGGTCGACTACGACGGCAACCACCGACGCGGCCTGGTGGCCCGCTGCCGACGGCAGGACGGCACCGAGCACGTGGTCGCGGCAGCCGAGGTCGTCCTTGCGCCGCAGTCCGGTGGTATCCATTTTCTGGCGGCCTACCGCAAGTGGCTGGGCCTCGATTCCGGGCTTGAGCCGATCATTGCTCCCACTCGTCGTAAGCGCCAGCACAAGGTCGCCGCGACGGACATCGACTTGAGCCACCCCATCGAGCTCGTCGTTCTGTCAGTTAAGGGGAACTCGGCGCGTTGCCGGCTGATTGGGGGCGACCGCGTCTTCACCCTGCGCGCGGGTCGCCTGTGGGCAACCGTTCCTGGCGAGATCGCTGTGGTGAAGCCGGGCAAGCAATGGAGTTACGCCGGTCATCCTTACCTGTCAGGCGAGATTGAGTCCGCACGACTCGATGTTGCCGCGCTTGGTCTCGTACCGCTGAAGCTCGAGGACCAAGGTTTGTGGACACCCGCCGAGCATTACTGGGGCGAGGAGGACGAACCGATCGAGGAATGGGCCAAGCCGATCATTGCCCGGGGGCCGAGAAAGGAATTCGAGATGCAGCAAGTCGTTCCAGGCCGGGATCCCGGCGACGACGATTCCGACCCGATCTGCGAATCCAGCGACCTCAAGGAGGCCGGCGACGAGGCGGCGGCCGTCAAGATCCTGATGGAGCTTTGCCAGATCGACCTGCGGTGCCTTGACGCCCACGCGCATCTCGGCAACTTCTGCTTCGACCACCGGCTAAAGGATGCGATCCGCCACTTTGAAGTCGGCGTCCGCATCGGCGAGCTGTCCCTTCCTTCGGACTTCGATGGCCTCTTGCCTTGGGGGCACGTTGACAACCGGCCGTTCCTGCGCTGCTTGCACGGATACGGGCTGTGTCTGTGGCGCCTCACGCGGTCCGACGAAGCGGAGCGCGTCTTCGAGCGGATGCTCTGGTTTAATCCGTCGGACAATCAGGGGGTGCGCTTTCTGATCAACGACGTGCGAGCAGGGACGTCATGGGAGGACCGCCGGGAAAAGCGATAATCCGGTCTTCTGCGCAGTCATTCTCTGGCTCTCAGCGCTTTCCAAGGAGTACTTTACCTTCAGGTTTGCGGCACCTCCCTCACATTGTACCCAATTATTAATTACAATGTCAGCGGGAGACGTTATTGACGCTTGTGTGTTAATGAGATCGCCGTTGACGAAAAAAACGCCCATTCCATGAAATATTCAGGTCAAACCGCCGAAAGTGGGATGGATCCTTGGGGCGCCTTTGGGGCGTGTTTTTAACCATTTCTCGGGGAGGGCCGTCGTCTGCCGCCCCGAATAGCGTTGGCGTTAAGCTTCGATCATGGTCTAACATCGCACTTGTAAGAGATTGTTATACACCGCGTTAAAAATTGGTGGACCCGATCGGGATCAAACCGACGACCTCCTCATTGCGAACGAGGCGCTCTATCAACTGAGCTACGGGCCCGTGGAAAGGGAGTTCTCTTAAACCTGCGCGGGTAAGTCCATCCCTTTTTCAGCGGAAAATGCAGAATAAAATCAGCGGCAGAAGGATAAAGACCGCCATGATGACGTAGAGCGCCTGCATGGCGCGACGGGCTTTGGTCTTTTCAGGGTCGGGGGAAGCCATATAAGGGAGGAGTCCATCCCGATGAAACCACACCATTGGCTCGTGAAGCAAGAACCGGAATCCTATGCTTGGGAGACTTTTGTGCGGGACGGCAAGGCGGTGTGGGACGGCGTCCGCAATTTCCAGGCGCGCAATAACCTGAAACTCATGGCCAAGGGCGATCCGGTGCTCTTCTACGCGAGCGGCGGCCCCAAGGCCGTCATTGGGTTGGCCGAAGTGACCAAAACCGCCTTCCCCGACCCGTCGGCCGATGAGCCGGGCTGGGTCGCCGTGGAGCTGAAGGCCGGCCGCGCCCTCCCCCAGCCGGTTTCGCTGACGCAGATCAAGGCGGACCCGGCGCTCGCGCAAATCCTGCTCGTGCGCAACAGCCGGCTGTCGGTGATGCCACTCGAGGAAAAGGCCTTTGCGCGCATCGTCGCGCTGGGCCAATAGGCCCCATCTCGTCTCGTGATCGGCCAACTCACCATTCTTGCTCCGGGTTTGCTCGGCGGCTCGATCGCCCGGGCGGCTCGGGAACGGGAAGTCGCCCGGCGGATCGTCATTTGGGCGCGGCGGCCCGAAACGCGGCCCGCGCTGGCCGCCCAACCCTGGTGCGACGCCGCCGCGGAGAGCCCCGAGGCGGCGGTGCACGGGGCCAATCTCGTGGTAATCGCCGCTCCCGTGGATGCCATCGTTCCCCTCGCTGCGCAAGTCGGTCCGCACCTGAGTCCGGGCGCCGTGGTGACCGACGTCGGCAGCGTCAAAGGCCTGATCGCCCGCGAGGCCCCGGGCGCCGTCGGGAAGGCGGCGCATTTCGTGGGTTCGCATCCCATGGCCGGCTCGGAACGGACCGGATGGGAGCATGGCAGCGCCGCCCTCTTCGATCGGCGCACCTGTTTTGTGACGCCGCTGCCGGCCACCGATGCCCACGCGCTGGCGGTGGTCAGCCATTTCTGGCGCGACTTGGGCGGCGAGGTCGCCACGGTCGACCCGGATCTCCACGATCAGATCGTCGCTCACATCAGCCATCTGCCCCAGGCTCTCGCTTCCACCCTGTGCGCATTCCTCTCGACCAAGGATCCGGCCTGGCGGGACTGGGCGGGCGGCGGCCTGAAGGACACAACCCGAATCGCCGGCAGCGATCCGCAGCTTTGGCGGTCGATTTTTGCGCAAAACCGAGACCCCTTGCTCGCCGCCCTGCGGCAATTTCAGACCGAATTGGCCGGGTTGGAACAGGCCTTGAGCCATCGCGACTGGGACGCAGTCACCGCCCTGCTCGCCCGCGGCCAGGATTACCGCAAAAACCTGCGGAGCTAGGCGAGCGGCGCTCTCGCCGGAGTTGGGCTTCCTTCCGTCTTGGCGGGGCGGGCGCTTTCCGTGAATTTTAATGGTCCATTTCGTCGCCCAAGTAGCCACCGTGTATCGAGCTATCGGCTTCCCCGACCACCTTTTTGAAATGGATCGATTCCGGGTTCAATAACTCCCCAACGTGCTCATCAACAATCGCAGGCCACACTTTGACTTAAAAGCCCCTAATGGATCAAATCGTCCACTTGCAAAGTTTGCTTGGCGAGAACGGACCATTGAGCGACCCTTAATCTACCAATGCAATTCAAAGATCCGCTACCCATAAATCCGTTCACAAGTCCCGTAAAAGGCGAAGTGAAACTACCTGGGTCAAAAAGCATCACCAATCGAGCGCTAATCCTAGCTGCATTGTGTAAGAAGCCGGTTACGCTTACCGGGGCGTTGTTTAGTGAAGATACGCACATAATGACTAAGGCCCTCAACGACTTAGGCTTCGAAGTGACATCCGATGAAGCCGCTAGTTCAATGCACGTGTGCGGCCAAGCGAAGGCATTCAAGAATGAAGACCTCGTTGAACTATTCGTGGGAAATGCCGGCACCGCTGCTAGATTCTTAACTGCACTTTGCGCAGCCGCACCCCGGGGAACTTACTATTTAGACGGGGTTCCACAAATGCACCGTCGTCCGATAAGAGGGCTTATCGATGCATTGCGCGCGCTGGGTGCCGACATTCGTTGCCCCAGATCTGAGGGGTTTTTTCCTCTCGAAATCTCGGCACATGGCCTCCTCGGCGGCAACGTGACTATCGATGCGAGTGAAAGCAGCCAAATGCTTTCGGCACTACTGATGGCCATGCCTCTCGCAAAAGGACCAGCTGAGATTCGACTCTCTAAGGCTGTCCGGGAGCCCTTTGTGAATATGACGGTTTCGATGATGAAGCACCAATTCGGGTTCGACGTAGTTCGTGATACACAAACAAATATCATTTCGACTCGGCCGATTCCAATTGTATCAGAATTCTCACGCACTCCATCATTGGTCGAAGCCGGAGGCACTTATTCAATTGAGGCAGATGCGAGTTCGGCAAGCTACTTCATGGCGCTACCAATTGTGACAAGCGGTAAGCTTACTTTGTTAAAAATGCCGTTTCCATTTAGTGAAGAGAGGGCAAATCTGCAGGGAGATGGTAAAAAATTCATCGATGTGATTGAGAGAATCGGGGCAATTGTGGAGCCTCATAAGCAATCTAAACGCATCGAAAGTTTGTTCGGCTGGTTCACAAAAGCCTCATTCACCAGTCGAAAAAAAATGCCGAAAGTCGAATTTTCTTCGACCACAGAGTACTATGATGGTGTGACCGTCGAGTACGCTCAAACAAGTCGAAATAAGATCTCTCGCGGTAAAGGCATTACCCAGGAATTTCGCGAGTTCTCCGATACTTTCTTAACCATAGCGGCGATTGCTCCGCTGCTAAAAGAAAAGACCGTAATTACGGGCATTGAGCACACAAAGAAACAGGAGACCAATCGGATGGAGGCTATGGCCCGCCAACTTGAAAAGATTTTCGGTAAAGAAAAAATTATCCAAAAACCTGATTCTCTCGAAATAGAGGCGGCTTCAATCGGCGATTTGCGACGAAAACTGAAAAGTCAAAAAGAGATAGTGACAATAAAGACTTACAATGACCATCGGGTTGCAATGAGTTTTGCCATTCTTGGTTGCTTCGATCTGCTTGGGAACGGTCAACCTTGGCTCAGGATTGAAAATCCGGGATGCTGTGCGAAAACATTTCCTAATTTCTTTGAGATTTTAGGAGAACTCTGGAAACACTCCCACACCGATTCGTGAGCGACAAAAAGTTTATTGTCATCGCGATCGACGGCGGCGCCGCCTCGGGCAAGTCCTCCTCCGCCCGCGCCCTGCGCGAGCGCTTCGGCTTGCTGCATGCGGATACCGGATCCTATTTCCGGGCGGTCACCGCCGAAATGCTCCGCCAGGGGATTTCCGCCCAGGATCCGGCGGCCGTGGGACGCGCCGTCGCCCAACTGCGCCTGGGCACCCGCGTGCAGGGCCGTTCGGCGGAAATTGAAATCAACGGGCAGACGGCCCGGGAAGAGAACCGGGGCGGGGACATCAATGCCGCGGTTTCGCACTTTGCCGCCATTCCGGCGCTGCGCGAGGCGCTGAAAATCTATGAACGGGGACTCGCGGCCGTGGCCCGCGCGGGCGGATTCCGAGGCCTAGTCATGGACGGGCGGGACATCGGCTCGGTGATCTTTCCCGACGCCGACTTGCGGTTTTTTCTCCACGCCGACCCGGCCGAGCGCGCGCGCCGGCGCGCGAGCGAGGGCCTGAGCGATGCGGTGGCCGAGCGCGATCGCCTGGACAGCTCGCGGGCCACCGCCCCGCTCGCCTGCCCGGCCGGGGCGACTTCCATCGACACGACGCA
>Ga0182024_10001655_pt1 | contig 56626 bp, 56 predicted proteins | sample P32metaG_FD_120480 | JGI IMG/M metagenome (GOLD analysis project Ga0182024, IMG submission 120480) | Permafrost microbial communities from Stordalen Mire, Sweden - P3-2 metaG (Illumina Assembly) | ecosystem: Environmental > Terrestrial > Soil > Wetlands > Permafrost | place: Sweden: Stordalen...
ACCCCGGCAAGGTACGCCTCCTTCTGGACGCCCCCGGAGTCGGTCAGCATCGCACGGGCTCCGCAGAGCAGGGCCGTGAACTCGGCGTAGCCCAACGGCTCCGTCACGTGCATCCCCTCCATCTCGATCAGTTCATTCCACAAACCCATTGCCTGCAGGCGTGTTCGGGTCCGTGGGTGCACGGGGAACACAACCGGCGGTGGCAGGGCCTGGAGTAGCTGCACCAGCTTGGTCAGGCGCGCGGGATCGTCGACGTTACCCGCCCGGTGTGCTGTCAGGAGGAGATACCGATCAGGTTGTACACCAAGGTTTTTGGCCAGGTCTGCTGTTCTCTTCCTCGCCATCGGCTGCCAGCGCAGGGCGACGTCGACCATCACGTCTCCTACGACCTCCACCTTGCCGGAGATCCCCTCGCTGCGGAGGTTCTCAGCTGCGGTGGGGGAGGAACAGAGCAGAAGATCGCTCAATCGGTCGGTGGCGATCCGGTTGCGCTCCTCCGGCATCGTGAGATCAAACGAGCGCATGCCCGCCTCGATGTGCACCACCGGGATCTGTGCTTGCGCTCCCGCCTGGGCGCCGGCGAAGGTTGAGTTGGTATCTCCATAAACCAACACTGCGTCGGGTTGGACTTCGGGTATCAGGTCCTCCAAGGCGCCGAGCATCTTGGTCGTCTGCGACTCGTTCGACCCGCCGCCGATGCCAAGTTCCCTGTCCGGTTTCGCGAGACCGAGCTCGGTGAAGAAGACCTTTGAAAGGGAATCGTCGTAGTGCTGACCCGTGTGGATCAGGATCTCCTCATGCTCTTTCCGTAACAGCCCCGAGACAGCGGCTGCCTTGATGAATTGGGGCCGGTTGCCGACAACCGTGAGAATCTTCACGGATGCAGCCTAGGCGGCTGCGCCTACTACCGACGTCGACCAGTCGATCACGGACGAGGGCCGCACCATGTGGCGGTTCAACCCGAGCTCCTTGGGATCGAGCCCGAGAGCGAGACCCACCAACTGCGGGAGATGCAGGATCGGCATGTCGAGCTGGCGGCCGACAACACCTTCGGCGACGGGCTGCTGAAAGTCGAGGTTCAGGTGACACAGGGGGCACGGGGTCACGAGACAGTCAGCGTCGGCGTCGACGGCGTCGCCGAGGTGGCGGCCGGCCTGCTTGAGCGAGGCCTCCTTGTTCATCGTGATGATTGGGAAGCCGCAGCACTTGCGCATGCCCGCGTACTCGATCACGGTGCCGCCGAGCGCGTCGATCACCTGGTGCAGGTAATGGTCCCGGGGGTGCTCTGCGTCGATGCCCAAGCGATCGCGCGGACGGACGATGTAGCAGCCGTAGAAGGGGCCGACCTTGAGGTTCGTCAAAGGGTGCTTGACTTTCGCGCTCAAGTGCTCGAGGCCGATCTCCTCGACGAGCAGCCACAGGAAGTTCTTGTTTGTCAGGCCGGTCTCGTAGGTGAGGCCCTCGGCGGCGAGCGTCTCGTTGACGTGGGAGCGGTACTCGGCATTCGCGTCCAGACGTTCCTGGCACTCCGACTGGGCGCCCTGGCAGGTCGAGCAGATGTTCATCATCAGCTCGGCCCCATCAACCTGCTGGGCCAGGGCGAAGGTGCGCGCGTTGAGCGTGTCCGCGAGCTCCTGGTTGTGCTCAGCGATCACGCCGGCGCCGGTGCAGCAGGCGCGGTCGAGCTCGACCAGCTCGATGTCGAGCAGCGGCGCGACCTTGGCCATCGAGCCGTGCAACTCGGGGGTGAAGCCACGGCTGACGCAGCCGGGCCAGTAGGCGACCTTCATGCGGCGCTCCCTTCGGTGTCAGGCGCGGCGGGACTCTCGCCGCCGCCATTCGTTGCTGTGGCGCCGACGGGCACGGGGGTCTCCTCGTCGATCTCGTCGTAGCCGGTGATGTAGAGGTTCAGCTCGTAGCGCTCCGGGCGGGACTCGACCTTGTCATAGATCCGTTGCACGTTCTTCAGGTCGGCCGCGGGGATCTTGTGGCCGAAGATCGCGATCTTCGGGTTGATTTTCCCTTTCAGCACGCCCTTGATCGCGACCGGCAGCGAGGCGAGCAGCTCCTTGCCCGCGGCAGGATGGAACTTGCCGAACCACGAGTTGCCTCCATAGGAGCGCGGCACCATCTCGGCCTCGTGCAACAGGCCGTAGTCCTTGATCAGGCCGACCATCGTGGCCTCATGGCGTTGGCCGTTGTTTTTGTCGACGATCTTCTGGTCGTCGATCGCGATCCGCCGCAACCGCATGATCTGGCCCATCGGGTTGACGCCCTTCGGGCACGCCTCCACACACTTGAAGCAGTGCGTGCAGTCGAAGATCCCCTGTGGGTCTTCGGCGAGGTCGCGCAGGCGTACGTCCTGTTCGTCATCGCGCGGGTCGCCGACGAAGCGGTAGGCCTTGGCGAGCGCCGCCGGGCCGATGAAGCCCGGGTCGACCTCCATCGCCAGGCAGTCCGAGACGCAGGCGCCGCACTGGATGCAGGCCATCGATTGGGTGATGTCGACCATCGCCTCTTTCTCGACCAGGTACTCGCGCTCGGGCACCGGTTGCTTGGCGATCAGCCACGGTGTGACGCGCTGCACCTTCTTCCAGTGGACGGCGTCCATGTCGACGATCAGGTCCTTGATCACCGGCATGTTCCCCATCGGCTCGACCTCGATCACGCCGTCGGCGCCGGCGGAGGCGCGCGCGTGATCCAGGTGGGTGTGGCAGGCGAGGCCCGGTTCGCCGTTGATGCGGACCCCGCAGGAGCCGCAGATCGCCGCCCGGCAGGAGCAGCGAATCCCGATCGAGCCGTCGGCGGCGGCTTTCGCCTGCAGGATGCCCTCCAAAACTGAGCGGTGGGGCTCGAGCTCGATCGTGTGCTCATCCCAGTAGGGAGCTTCGCCTGACTCGGGATCGAAGCGGCGCAGCCTGAAGGTGAATTGCTCCGGCGGCTTGTGCGTTTCGGCCATCAGCGGGTGCACTCCTCAGGGGTCGGGGACATCATCGGGGCCATCAGTACTTCCTCTCCTCGGGCTCCCATTGGGTCATTGTCACCGGCGAATAGGAGACCTCGGGGTCACTGCCATTGAGTGAGATGTCGATGTGCTTGAGCCACTCGGCGTCGTTGCGCTCCGGGAAGTCGGTCCTGAACTGCGCGCCGCGTGACTCCTTGCGCTCGATCGCCGCCACGACGGTCGCCTGCGCGCAGTCGAGCATGTATCCGAGCTCGAGCGCCCCCAAGACGTCCTGGTTGAAGACCGTGCCGCGATCGTCGATGTAGGCGCTCTTGGACTCCTCCTGCAGGCGCTTGACTATCTCCAGCGCCTGAGACAGCCCCGCCTCGTCGCGGTAGACAGCGACGTACTGGTTCATCGTGTCGCCGAGCTCCTGCTTGATCTCAGACACGCGCCGTGGGCGGGTGGGGTGGGTGGGTCTCCCATTCTTATCGCGCGCGATGATCGAGTCGATCGTGGCGACGTCCTCGCGCAACTGCGCGTCGGTCGCCTTCGGCATGCCCATCGTGGCTGAGCGCTCGGCGGCGTGTTCGCCCGCGCGGCGCCCGAAGATCAGCGTGTCCAGCAGCGAGTTCGCCCCGAGGCGGTTGCCGCCGTGGACCGATACGCAGGCTACCTCGCCGGCGGCGTACAGCCCCTCGATCGAGGTCGCGCCATCGACGTCGGTCTTGACCCCGCCCATGATGTAGTGCTGGCCGGGCTGGATCATGATCGGTTCGCGCGTGATGTCGACGCCGGCGAAGTCTTTGCCGATGTTCACGATCTCGCGCAGCGCCTCCAGCGTGCGCTTGCGCGGGACCTTCGTGATGTCGAGCCAGATGCCCGAGCGCTCGGCGCCGACGCCGCGCCCCTCGAGGATCTCGGTCTGCTCGGCGCGCGAGACCACATCGCGCGAGGCGAGCTCCATCTTGTTGGGCGCGTACTTCTCCATGAACCGCTCGCCCTCGGAGTTCAGCAGCACCGCGCCCTCGCCGCGCGCGCCCTCCGTGATCAGGATGCCGTTCTCCGCGAGCGTCGTCGGGTGGTACTGGACCATCTCCATGTCCATCAGCGGCGCACCGATCCGGTAGGCCTGGGCGATCCCGTCGCCGGTCACGATCAAAGCGTTGGTCGTCGGGCGGTAGACCTGCCCGGCGCCGCCGCAGGCGAGGATCGTGTTCTTCGCGTTGAATGTCTCCATGCGCCCCGTGCGGACGTCGCGTGCGACCACTCCGCGGCAGCGGCCCTCGTCGTCTTGGAGGAGCGAGGTCGTGAACCACTCCTCGTAGCGCGTGACGGTCTCGTGGTGCTTCATCAGCTGCTCGTAGAGGACGTGGAGGATCGCCTGGCCGGTGATGTCGGCGACGTAGGCGGTGCGCTTCATCGAGGCGCCGCCGAACGCGCGTAGGTCGAGCTCGCCGCCCTCGTTGCGATGGAAGGTGACGCCGATGTGCTCGAGGTGCATGACCTCGTGCGGCGCCTCAGAGCACATCACTTCGATCGCGTCCTGGTCGCCAAGGAAATCCGAGCCCTTGACGGTGTCATACGCGTGCGAGCGCCAGTCGTCGTCGACGCTGATCGCGGCGTTGATCCCGCCGGCGGCGGCCACCGAGTGCGAGCGCACGGGGTGGACCTTGCTCATGATCGCGACGCTTGCGCCTGTCTGGGCGGCGGCGAGAGCTGCGCGCTGGCCCGCGAGGCCGGCGCCGATGATCAGGACGTCATGTGATGGCATTGGCCGGGACTCTATATACCGCCGGCGGGGCGCAGCGCCTGGCGGACCTGGGCGAGCGTGACGACGCCCTGCAACACGCCGTCCTTATCGACCGCAACCATCGCCCCGAGGCGGCCGAGCCCCTCCGAGCCGAGCAGCGACTCCAGCGGCGCCTGCACGCCGATCCGCACCGGCAGGTCCGGCTCGAGCACATCGACGACCGGCAGTGCGGGTCGTCCCGCGGCGATCTCCTCGTCGATCCGCGCTTCGCGCACGACCCCGAGGAAGTGCTGCGCTGGATCGACGACGGCGAACCAGGGCCAGCGGTAGCGCAGGAAGAACTGCTCCTGTGCGTCGATCAGCGTAAGTCCGGCGGGGACCGTGACGGGCTCAGGGTCCATGATGTCGGCCACGGTGATGCCCTGGATGCGCTGCCCGAGCGAGCCCTGCACCACGGCCTGGCCGGCGGCCTGGTAGAGGAAGAAGGCCAGCACCATCCAGATCAGCCCGAACGAGGAGCCCTGCGCCAGCGCGAGGAGCCCGAGCGCCGCCAGCGCCAGCGCGAAGCCCTGGCCGGCGCGGCCCGTGTAGCGCGTCGCGCGGTTGCGATCGCCGGTACGCCACCAGATCGCGGCGTGAGCGAGCTGACCCCCGTCGAGCGGGAAGGCCGGGACCAGGTTGAAGATCAGCACGAGCACGTTGATCGTCCCCACCCAGCTCAGCCAAACGAGCGCGGGGGTGGCATGCGCGTTGGTGTTGTCGACCGCCACATCGAGGAAGTGACCGCTGTTGGTCAACAGGACGCCGGTGAGGACGCAGAGCACGATCACCGCCAACGTCACCAGCGGACCCGCGGCCGCGACGCGGAACTCGGTGCCGGGCCCTTCGACCACGCCGCTGGTGCGCGTGATCCCGCCGAACGCCCACAGGTCGATCCCCACGACCTTCAGCCCGTTGCGCCGCGCGACGAGCGCGTGGCCGAGCTCGTGGAGGATCAGCGAGGCAAAAAACCCCAACACGGACGCGACGGCGACCATGTAGGCGGTCGTGATCGAGCCGCCGAGCATTTCATGGAAGGGTCCTGTGACTACGAAGATGAAGAGGAACAGCACGACGAACCAGCTGATCCCCACGCCGACGCGGATCCCGAAGATCCGGGCGAGCTGGAAGTTGGTGCGCATGGCCATGGCTTTATGGTAGGCGCCCTGCGTCCCGGCGCTCCCGTCCGCTGCCCGATCCACTTCTCATTCATTCATGCATGCATGAATGCGGCGTGCGGGCGGGAGCGCCCGAGATCCCGTCCGGCTCTCTCAGCCGAGCTTGGCCGTGAACGGCACCTTGCCGCTGGCGCAAGAGATTGCGGCGTCGCCGACGGTCCCCGCGAGGTTCTCTTCGAAATAGCCGCTGGCCGTGCCCTTCTTCGTGAAAGTGACCGAGAAGGTCGACTGCCCCGTGAGGGGTGGATTGCCGGGGACCGTTTCGGCCGTGGCCGGCGCATGCTCGGTGATGCTGCCCGAGGTGGACAGCGCAGCCGGCGTTACGAAGCTCCCGACGGGGGGTTCCATTGGAACGGGGCCGATGCACTTCACCGCCGGCGAGGTGGGGAGCGAGACCTTCGCGCCCTGCAGCGTGATGTTGAACTTTTCGTTGTCGCTGAACACCGCTTTATAGGTCCCGTTCTTCAGGGCCGACGGCTTCTTGGCCGGTTTCTTGTGATGCGCGCCGCTCGCCAGGGCGCTCGCCGGATAGACGACGATCGCGGTACCTACCAGTGCTACGAGCTGGATTCGGCGCATCTGTAGACCTCACATGCTCGGGGGTTTATGAGCGGCATGTCGCCGCTGGAGCGACAACCGCCCGCAAAGCATAACCGGGTTGATCAGGGTTGATCAGGTTCGGTCCGACGCTCTTTCCAACCGCCTACACCGCCCACGCCGGCGGCGACCGTCTACATGAGTGGGCGTGAGCGCTCGATGATCGTCTCGAAGTCCGTACCGGCTCCCAGCGTGCCGTACTCCAGGCCCCCGTCGCCGCCCAGGCGCGATGCGCAGAACGCGTCGGCCACGGCCGGCGGCGCCCCACGCACGAGCAGCGAGCCCTCCAGCGCCAGTGCCATCCCTTCGACCACGCGCCGGGCGCGGGACTCGAGCGTGGCGGGGTCGGCGAACTGGGACTTCAACCGCGCCACGTGCGCGTCCAGGCGTGCGTCGGCGCCCCCGGCCAGCTCGACCTCGGCGAGGAACACCTCCAGTGAGCGGGGAGAGCGCGCGAGCGCGCGCAGCACGTCGAGGCTGATCACGTTGCCTGAGCCCTCCCAGATCGAGGTGAGCGGCGCCTCGCGATACAGGCGCGGCATCCCGGAGTCCTCGACGTAGCCGTTGCCCCCGAGGCACTCCATCGCCTCGAACGCGTGGTTCGGCGCGCGCTTGCAGGCCCAGTACTTGCCGACCGCGGTCGCGACGCGCTTGAACAGCTGGGCGTCGCTGTCGTCAATGCCTTCGCGCGCGTCGTTGCCCGCTTCGTCGTAGGCCCGCGCGAGGCGCATCGCGAGCGCTGTGGCGGCCTCGGACTCCAGGCAGAGGTCGGCGAGCACATTTCCCATCAAAGGCTGGTCGATCAGTGTCTTGCCGAACGCGCTGCGGTGTGCGGCGTGGTGCGTGGCCTGCACAACCGCGGCGCGCATCCCGGCAGCGGCGCCGATCACGCAGTCCAGGCGCGTGTGGCCGACCATCTCGATGATCGTCGGCACGCCGCGGCCGGGCTCGCCGACCATCTGGCTCCAGGCGCCCAGCAGCTCGATCTCCGAGGAGGCGTTCGAGCCGTTGCCGAGCTTGTCCTTGAGGCGCTGGATATGCATCGCGTTGCGCGTCCCGTCGGGGAGGATGCGCGGCATCAGAAAGCAGGACAGGCCCTCGGCAGAGCCGTCGGCCGACTCGGCCTGGGCGAGCACGAGGAAGATGTCGGACATCGGCGCCGAGCAGAACCACTTGTGCCCGGTGAGCTGGTACTCCGCCCCGGCGCCACCGCCATTCAACGGACGGGCGTAGGTGGTGTTCGCGCGCACGTCCGAGCCGCCCTGCTTCTCGGTCATCGCCATCCCCGCGATCGCCGAGCCCTTCTCGGCCGCGGGGATCGAGCGGGGGTCGTAGGAGATTGCGGTCACGAGCGGCTCCCACACCGCGGCCAGCTCCGGCTGGGCGCGCAGCGCGGGGACGACGGCGAAGGTCATCGTGATCGGGCAGGCGTACCCCGCCTCGGCCTGCATCCCGGTCATGTAGATCGCCGCGCGCGCGGTATGCGCCGAAGGCTCCTCCGAGCGCCACGGCAGCGCGTGCAATTCGTGCTCGATGCCCATCTTCATCAGCTGATGCCAGGCCGGGTGGAACTCGACCTCGTCGATCCGGTTGCCGTAGCGGTCGTGGGTGTGGAGGATCGGCTTGTGCTCGTTCGCGAGCCGTCCCCACACCTCCTGCGGGCCGCCCGCCTCCCCGACGAATCGCCCGAGCGCGGAGGCGCGCTCGCGGATCCAGCCGGCGCCCTCGCGCTCGGTCGCCTCGACCAGCGGAAGGTTGCTCGCGAACACGTCCAGCCCGGTGAGCGGCGGCGGCTGGTTGGCGACGGTGTGCGTCCGCCACGGGGCGGTGCCCTCTCCGGTCGCTGCTCTCGGCATCGTGGCCATCGCTACAGAGTACCCGCCGGGCCTGCTTGTTCTCAGCCCGCGATAGCATCGCCCGTCCGGCGACAGCTTCCAGACCCCGAGGACCCCGAGGACCGAATCATGGCGAAGATCAAGGTGCAGAACCCAGTAGTCGAGCTCGACGGCGATGAGATGACGAGGATCATCTGGTCGTTCATCAGGGAGCAGCTGATCCTTCCGTACCTGGACGTCGAGCTGGACTACTACGACCTCGGCATCGAGCACCGCGACGCGACCGGCGACCGGGTCACCGTCGAAGCGGCCGAGGCGATCAAGCGGTATGGAGTCGGCGTGAAGTGCGCGACGATCACCCCCGACGAGGCGCGCGTGGAGGAGTTTGGGTTGAAGGAGATGTACCGCTCGCCGAACGGCACGATCCGGAACATTCTCGGCGGCGTGATCTTCCGCGAGCCGATCGTGATCGCAAACGTGCCCCGGCTGGTGCCGGGCTGGACCAAGCCGATCGTGATCGGCCGCCACGCCTTCGGCGACCAGTACCGCGCGACCGACATGCTCGTTCCCGGAGAGGGAACCCTAACCCTCAGCTTCACCCCTAGGGATGGGGGCGAGCCGATCGAGCTCGACGTCTACGACTTCCCGGGACCGGGGATCGCGATGGCGATGTACAACCTCGACGACTCGATCCGCGACTTCGCGCGGGCGTCGCTCAGATACGGCCTGGAGCGCAACTATCCGGTGTATATGTCGACGAAGAACACGATCCTGAAACGCTACGACGGTCGCTTCAAAGACATCTTCGAGGAGATCTACGAGGGCGAGTTCAAGGCGGACTTCGAGGCCGCCGGCATCACCTACGAACACCGTTTGATCGATGACATGGTCGCCTCCGCCTTGAAGTGGGAAGGTGGGTATGTGTGGGCATGCAAGAACTACGACGGGGACGTGCAGTCCGATACGGTCGCGCAGGGCTTCGGCTCGCTGGGGCTGATGACGAGCGTGCTGATGACCGCCGACGGGAAGACCGTCGAGGCGGAGGCGGCGCACGGGACCGTCACGCGTCACTTCCGCATGCACGAGCAGGGCAAGCCAACGTCGACCAACCCGATCGCCTCGATCTTCGCCTGGACCCGGGGCCTGTCCGCCAGGGGGAGGATGGATGGGACCCCGGCGGTGAGCGAGTTTGCCGAGACGTTGGAGCGCGTGTGTGTGGAGACCGTGGAAAGCGGGAAGATGACGAAGGACTTGGCATTGCTCCTCGGCCCGGATCAGGAGTGGCAGAGCACCCAGGAGTTCCTGGGATCGATCGACGAGAACTTGAAAGTCGCGGTATCCGTTTGATGGCTTGTCTTTTTCTTTCGTCAAAAAAAACTTCCAACAAAACTTTCCTGCAGCACAACATTCCGATAGGAGCTGATCAAAGTTGAGTAATCCAGTACGTGTGACCGTCACCGGCGCCGCCGGGCAGATCGGCTACAGCCTCGTGTTCCGCATCGCCTCAGGACAGCTGCTCGGCCCCGACCAGCCCGTCGATCTTCGCCTGCTGGAGATTCCGCCGGCGATGGGCGCCTTGGAGGGCGTCGCGATGGAGATCGTCGATTGCGCGTTCCCGCTGCTGAGCGGGCTCGACCTGCACGAGGACCCGCAGGACGCCTTCGACGGCGTGAACATCGCGCTGCTCGTCGGCTCGCGCCCAAGGACGAAGGGCATGGAGCGCGCCGAGCTGTTGAGCGAGAACGGGAAGATCTTCACCGTCCAGGGCAAGGCCCTGAACGAGAAGGCCGCCGACGACCTGAAAGTGCTCGTCGTGGGCAACCCCGCGAACACGAACTGCCTGATCGCGATGAACAACGCGCAAGACATCCCGAACGAGCGTTTTACGGCGATGCTGCGACTCGACCACAACCGCGCGATCGCCCAGCTGGCGGCGAAGCTCGAGGTCCCGGTCACCGACGTGACGCAGATGGGCGTGTGGGGCAACCACTCGCCGACGATGTACCCAGATTTGTTCCACGCGCAGGTGCGCGGAGGGCAGGCGGCCGCCGCCGTCGACGATCAGGTGTGGATCGAAGAGGACTTCCTGCCGAACGTCGGCAAACGCGGCGCGGCGATCATCGAGGCGCGCGGCTCCTCCAGCGCTGCCTCCGCGGCAAATGCGGCGATCGACCACGTGTATGACTGGGTCAACGGGACCGAGGACTGGGTCTCGATGGGCGTGCCGTCAGACGGCTCCTACGGCGTGCCCGTGGGTCTGATCTCCGGTTTCCCCTGCACGTGCGCGAACGGCAAGTGGTCGATCGTCGAGGGCCTCGACTTGGACGAGTTCTCCCGCGGCAAGATCGACGCTTCGGTGGCCGAGCTGTCAGACGAGCGCGACACGGTCAAAGGGCAGGGGTTGATTTAGGCAAAGAAGAGGGCGCGGCATCCCTGCCGCGCCCTCGTGACCGACATAGTGGCTGAAGTGCTTACCCCTTGGGGTGCCAGCCGCGGCCTTTCTTCTCCAACTTTCCGTCCTGCTCCAAGCCCGGGAGCACTCGGTAGAGGTAGTTCTGCTTGATGCCCATCTTCGACGCGAGCTCGGGGATCGTGATACCGGGCTGGCCCTGAACGAACGAGAGGGTCTGAGCGGCTCGCGTGCCACTGCCTTTGCGCCGCCCGACGCGACCTTTGGGACGTCCCACTTTGCCGGCGGGGCGAGGAACTTTTTTCCCGGACCCAGCGGGCCGACCAACTTTTTTACCGGGGGGGCGGCCAACTTTTTTCGCGGTGGGAAGGTCTACTTTGGCGGCGGGAAGATCCACTTTTTTACCGGGAGGACGGCCTACTTTTTTCCCGGACCCAGCGGGCCGACCCACTTTTTTACCAGGGGGACGGCCTACTTTTTTGCGTCCCACTTTGGTGGTCGCGGTGCTGGCCGAAGCGGCTTTGCCGGAGCCGCGTGGGCGTCCCGGTCCCCGGCGACGGGGAGTGGCAACGGTGGCGGCCGTGGGGGTGGCCGCCACGGCCGTGGGTCCGCCCAGTTTGGCGAGTGCCGCAGCGGCGGCCTGCAGGCGGCTGTACTCATCCACCGCGGGCTTGAGCTCCTTCAGTCGATCAGAGATCTCTCGGCGCTTCACGTCAAGAAAGTCGGTCACGGTTTAAATCCTCTTCCTCTTCATCAGTGTAAATGCGAGCTGAGCCACATTATTTATATATCTCTCCTATCACCTTACACGATCTTTCTCTGAAGACTTTGCGACGAGATCCGCGTTCGGAGGAAACGCGTGGCCGCACGATCAACTGTCGAGCTGAGCGCGAAGGCGCTCGAGCGTGCGGTTTGCCTCGCGCTCGGGTATTCCGCCGACGAGCGCGCGACTGACGATCGCCCCGATTGGGCCAAGTGGCGCATGGAACTCGTTGTGGTAGTCAAAGCGGGTACCCCCGTCCCGTGCAGGGCTCAGGATGTATTCCGTGCGAGCGCGCGAACGGGCCGGCCCGCGACCCTCCCACACGGCGAGCTCGTCAGGGTGGCACTCAACGAGCTTCCAGTGAATCTCGAGGCTGACGCCGCGCAGGTGGATGTGCTGGTCCATCCGGTAGCCCACGCGCGGTGGCCCGTCGTCGGCATGGTGCAGTTCGCGATGAACCGTCACCCAATCAGCGAGGCGATTTGGATCCATCACCAGCTTCCACACGTCCGCGGGCGGGGCGGCGAGGTCGATTGATGCGGTGACGAGGCTCATTGGCGGGGGGAGAACGGTAGTTGCAGAACATTCATCGTGCCGACAGCGGCTCGGATTGCTCCCACACTCCCAGCGCGTGTTCGACCGCGGAGTCGAAGGAGTGCGGGCGCACGCCGAGCAGCTCGGCGGCGTGCGAGTCACCCGGCAGGAGGTTGCCCTCGAGACTTTCCATCAAAGGCAGGATCAGATCGGGATCCTCCGAGGCGATCGCCGCGGCGATGCGCGCGGCGACGGGTGTGAAGTTCTTACTGAAACCGAGCACCGGACGCCGCACGAGCATCAGCTCGGCGATCCGGGAGATCATTTCCTCGTAGCTGATCACGTCGGGTCCGCCGATGTCGAGCGAGCGGCCCGCGAGTGCGGGAACGCTCGCCGCGGAAACGAGCATCTCGGTGACGTCGCGCTCGTCGATCGGCGCGGTGCGAAAGGAGCGCCACGCGGGCAGGGTCAGAACCGGCAGTCGCTCGACGAGGTGGACGAGAAAGCGAAACGATCGCGAGCGCGCGCCGATCACGATCGAGGCGCGCAGGGCGAGCGAGTCGGGCACGGCATCGAGCAGGACGCGCTCGACGGACGCGCGACTGGCGAGGTGACGCGAGGCGGCGCGATCGCGCGGGAGCAGGCCGCCGAGGTAGACGATTCGTGAGACTCCCGCGCGGGCGGAGGAGTCCGCGAAGTTGCGCGCCGCGAGGAGCTCACGCTCGTCGAAGGGGACGGGATCGCCGGTGGGGTGCTCCATCGAGTGAATCAGGTAGTACGCGACATCGACCCCGGCAAGTGCGGTCCTCAGCCCGGCACCGGAGAGCGCGTCGCCGCGGAGCACCTCGACTTCGCCGGTGAGATCGGTGGCGCCGTCCGGCAACGGTCTCCTCGACGCCGAGGCCGCTGCCAGCGCGGCGGACACCCGTGCGGGCTCGCGCCCAAGCGCGACGACGGTGTGTCCGTCGCGGAGCAGGCGCCCAACCAAGAGCGAGCCGGCAAAGCCGGAAGCGCCGGTGACGAGGATGCGCATCACCTCAGATGATGACGACTGCAGGCAAGATCTCCGGAAAGTGCACGGAAAACCGCCCGAGCGTCACGGGATGGTGACTAATTTCGAAGCGAGGGGGGTAGAAATTGTTTTGTCTGCGATTTGCGGGAAGGTCCGGCGCCACCCCTTGAGCGAGGGCGCGCGCGGTGCTTTGATGGCTCGGCCGGTCCATCCGGCCCGTCCATGAAAGAGCCGCGAAGCGAAGGGGAAAAGTGCCGAGCAAGCAGAGCAGAAGGCCGACGAAGCGTCCTGCGCGGAAAGTGAGTTGCGAGGACTGCTTCTTCCACACCAACCTGCTGTGCGCGCTGGACTTGAACGAGCCGTGCTCGACCTTCCGGCCCAGCGAGGCCGAGCTGCGCCCACCACAGCAGCTGCGCTTCGTGTTCCGCCAGGAGCGCCGCTCGCGTGCGGCATGGGCCTTTCCCTCAGCGCAGGAGCAGGCGGCGCTGCACTCGTAGTGCAGCGCGGCGCAGTATCGTAGGCGGCGGTGAGCCGGGAAGCCTGGTCGGCATCGTTTCGAGCTGCCCTAACCGCTATGTGCCGCGACCTTCCTCTCCCGATCCGCCTCCCCGGAGGCCACCTCCGAATCCGCGGTGCAGCTGGGCTGCCTGTAGGCCACATCTGCTCCCGCGGTGCAGCTGAGCCGTCATGAGGCCTTCGGCTCCCTTGCCGTCCGCATGGCGCCGCGAGGCGCTGCGCACGAACCTGTGGCTGGTGCCGACGGTCGAGATTGTGCTCGCGGTCGTCCTGTTCGCCGGCACCTACGCGCTGGATCGGGCTGCCTATAACGGGTCGCTGCAGCTGCCATCGTTTGTGATCAGCGGCACCGCGGACGCCGCCCGGCAGATCCTGACCGCGATCGCGGCGGCGGTCATCACGGTGGTCACGCTGGTCTTCTCGATCACGATCGTGACACTCACGCTCGCCTCCACACAGTTCGGGCCGCGCATGCTGCGCAACTTCATTCGCGACCGGATCACGCAGATCACGCTTGGGAGCTTTGTGGCGACGTTCGTCTACGCGATCCTCGCACTCGTCTCGATTGGCCCGGGTGCTCACGGGGAATTCGTGCCGCACGTGTCGATCACGGTGACGATGGTGCTCGTGGTCGCAGACGTGGCGGTGCTGGTCGTGTTCATCGATCACATCGCCAAGTCGATCCAGCTGCCGCAGGTAATCGCGAGCATCGCCGGCGACCTCGCGGGGGCGATAGAGACCGAAGTGGCGTTGACCTCAGGCTCGGGACCCAAGACGGGGCCGTCGCTGTCGGAGATGCTCCTGCGACTGGACGAGGACAGCGGCGTCGTCCGTGCGCCGGGCAGCGGCTACCTGCAGTACGTGAGCATGAGCACGCTGATCGACATCGCCAGCGGGAGCCATGCGGTGATCCGCCTGCTGCATCGCCCCGGCCACTTCGTGGTCGAGGGCGAGCCCCTGGCGGACGTCTGGCCGGCCGCCGCCGCGCCCGGCGTCGCGCGAGCGCTCGGCGGCGCGCATGCCACGGGCCCGCACAGGACCCTCACACAGGACCTCTCGTTCGCGGTCGATCAGCTCGTGGAGATCGCCATCCGGGCGCTTTCGGCCGCGGTCAACGACACGTTTACCGCGCTGGCCTGCATCGACTGGCTCGGCGACGGGCTGTGCAAGATCGCCGATCGCTGGCGACCGGCGACCGTGCATCGCGACGCTGCGGGTCATCTGTGCGTGATCACCGTCACGATCGGCTTCGACCGGCTCGTGCAGCGCGCGCACGACAAGATCCGCCAGGCCAGCCACGGGATGCCGGCCGTGATGATCCGCCAGCTCGACGGGCTCGCGAAGGTGATGGTGCATACGACCACTCAGGCCCAACGGGAGCTGCTCCTCGAGCAGGCCGCCATGATCCTGCGCTCGAGCGAGGAGTCGGTGCCGGAGAAGGCCGACCGCGCGGACGTGCGCCGCCGATACGACGCCGTGCTGGGCGCCGTCTCATCCACGGCAGTGCCTCCAAGCCCAAAGAACGAGGAAATCTGAGGGCATGACCCTGGGCCAATCGGTGAGGGGCCTGATTCAGAGATCGAAAGGGGGGTATATTTGGTCGAACCCAGAAATCTTTCGGCATAGGTGGTGGCCAGCATGGCGGCAAAGGACAGCATCGGCAAGGCAGGCGCTGCGGCGCGCAAGGCGCAGGGCAACCGGTATCTGAAGCGTTTGATCGAAGACGAGGATCTGCGCGGCAATCTGCTCACCGCGTACGGCGCGGCGCGTGGTGCGTACGGGCGCATGAGCAACGGCAAGCCCGCGAGCAAGGCGATCTTTGAGGACAAGAAGCTGCAGCGCGAACTGCGTGACGCGGCGAAGTCTCTACGAGAGGCCTCGAGCGCACTGAAGGAATCTCCGAAGAAGTCTCGCCGTCGCAAAGGCGGACTTGGCCGCATGTTGCTGTTGTTGATCGTCGCGGCGGCGCTGGCGCTGGTCGTGAGCGAGGACCTGCGCTCGAAGGTGCTCGATCTGCTGTTCGGCTCCGAGGAGGAGTTCGACTACAGCTCGACCACCGCCCCGGCAGAGCCCGCGCCGGTCCCGACCCCGGCGGCCTGAAGAACCCATTCGAAGGATGACCGCCGCCGTGGAGCAGATCGTCGTGGAAAGCGACGTAGTGGAGGCTGACGCGGCGGCGGGAGGGAGGTCGCTGTCGGGTGAGAAGGCGCGGCGGATCGTCGAGGCGATGCGACGCAGCGTCGCCAAGCGCGGCGCCGCGGCCTCCACCTTCGAGCACGTGGCGCGCGAAGCCGGCGTCTCACGCGGGCTGCTGCACTACTACTTCGCCACCAAGGAGCAGCTGCTGGTGGAGGCCGTGCGCCGTGATTGCGAGCTGCGGATGGAGAACCTCGAGGGCCAGCTCGCGGGAGCGCAGACGGCGGATGACTTCATCGCCCTGATGGCGCAGAACCTGCAGGAGACGGTCAGTGCCGACCCCGACTTCGTGACACTCGTGTTCGAGCTGTTCACGCTCTCGCGCCGCAACGAGGAGATCGCCGTCGAGTACGCGAGGCTGATGCGGCGTACCCGCGCCCTGCTCGCCGGGATGCTCGCCTCGGCGCAAGACGAGGGCGTGCTGCGGTTGCACGCCGAGCCGGAGACGGTCGCTGAGATCCTGTTCTCGCTCGGCGACGGGTTCGCGCTGCGGATGCTCGCGGAGCCGGAGCGCGACTTCGGCGCGACGGTCCGCGCGGGGATCCTCTGCGTGCGGGCGCTGCTGGCGGATTAGGAGGCCCTCGGCCGAACGATCGGTCGATTTGGAGGTTCTCTTGTCGGACGGTCGGTTGCTGACGGCACTTATAATCAGGCGGGATGCCCATCTACGAGTACCGGCGTCCCGACGGGACGACGTTTGAGATTCAGCAGTCCTTCAGCGATGAGACGCTGACCCACGACCCCGAGACCGGGGTGGAGGTCAAGCGCGTGCTGCACGCGCCCGCGGTGCACTTCAAGGGAAAGGGCTTCTACAACACGGACTACGGCACGCGCAAGCGCCAGCGCGAGAACGCGGCCAACGCGGAGGGTTCGAGCTCGGAGAGCTCCTCGGCAAAGGGCGACTCCGCTTCCTCGGACTCCTCATCCTCAGACTCCTCGTCCTCTGAGGGCTCCTCCAAAACGGATACGAAGAAGAGCGAGACGGGGCCCGCGAAGGACGCGAAGAAGTCAAAGGACGCAAAGCCCGCCGCGACCAAGAGCTGAGATCAGCTCACCCGGCCTCAAAGCGCGCGACGTCGGCGCGGCGCGCGGCTTCGGAGATCGTCAGGCCTTCTTCGCCGCTGGGCAGGGTCGTCTGACCGGTCGGCTTCAGCACGCGCGTGGGCGGCGTCCCCGCGACGGCGAGCGCGGCGAACATCCCCAGCAGTTCCGGCCCGCTCATGTCGGAGATGATCGCCGGCGGAGCGTTCCAGGCGATCAGTGGCAGACGCAGGAAGCTCGAGGGGGAGAGCAGACGGTCCTTCATGTCGTTGAACAGCGCCTGCTGGTGTTCCTCGCGCTGGATGTCGCTCTCGTTGGGCGCGCACAGGTTCTCGCGAGTCCGGGCGAGCGCGAGCGCCTGCTTGCCATCGATGTGATGGGTGCCCGAGGGCAGGCGCAGCGTGAAGCCGCCGTCGGCGAAGCCGCCGTCGAGCTTGGAGACGATGCAACCTCCTGTGTAGTTGACCCCGCCCATCGCGTCGATCAGCTGCGGGAAGTTTTCGAAGTTGACTTCCACCATGTGGTTGATCGGGACGTGAAGCCAGTTCTTGATCACCGAGATCGACTCCGCCGGGCCGCCGTACTCGTGCGCGGCGTTGATCTTCTGCAGGCCGTGCCCGGGGATTTCGACGACCGTGTCGCGCGGGATCGACAGCCGCGCCGCATGCCCGCCGCCGGTGCGGATCAGCATGATCGTGTCCGAGCGGCCCGGGCCGGAGGTTTCGGCGCCAGGTTCCTTGGAGTCCTTCTGGCGCCGGTCGGAGCCGAGCACGAGAATGTTGTTGGCGCTCGTCAAAGGGAAGCCCGCCGGGTCGAGCGCCGCGGCGACGTTCGACGGAGGAGCGGTGCGCTCGAACTGCGAGCTGAGCAGGAACAGCACAAGCGAGAGCAATAGCCAGAAGGCGATGAGCGCGAGCAGGGTGAGGACGATCCGTTTCGGTTTGGCCCAGCGGCGCCAGCGCGTCCCAGTGCGATCCCCGCGTCCATCCACCCCTGCGCCCGTGCGCCCGTCCGGGCGCCGCGGCGATCGCGGCGAGGAGCCCGGCGCAAGGCGAGGCGTTTGAAGGTCCTCTTCACGGTGGGGCAGCAGGCGGCGGCCTGCCCGGTAGCGGGTGTACCGCGGCGGCTGGTTGGGATCGGTGGGCATGGAGGGACCTATTCGGGGGAGATCGCGGGGACCCTATATTTGCGAGATGACTCCCACCGAGGCGCCAGTCGCCACCGAGGCGCCAGTCGGGTGGCCCCGTCAATGACACAAGCGCCCGCGGCAAACTCCGGTGATGACGCTGAGGGGCGCTTGCTCGTGTGCGCCACGCCGATCGGCAACCTCGAAGACGTGACCTTGCGCGTGCTCGCCGCGCTGCGCGAGGTCGATATCGTGGCCTGCGAGGACACGCGACACACGAAAGTGCTGCTCGACCGCCATGGGATCACGGCGAAGCTTGTCAGCTACCACGAGCACAACGAGCGCGCACGTGCCGAGGAGCTCGTGGCGCGAATGCAGGCGGGGGCTGTGGTGGCGCTCGTATCCGATGCGGGCATGCCGTTGATCTCAGACCCCGGCTTCCCGCTCGTGCGGGCCTGCATCGAGGCGGGCCTGCCGGTCGAGGTGCTGCCGGGGCCAAGCGCCGCGTTGACCGCGCTCGTCGCCTCCGGTCTGCCGGCCGAGCGTTGGCGGTTCGTCGGGTTTCTTCCGCGCAAGCGCGCCGAGCGGGAAAGTCTGCTCGAGCGCACCGAGGAGACACTCGTGGCGTTTGAGTCCCCGCGGCGCCTCGCGGCCACACTGGCGCAATTAGCCGAGCGCGACCCGGACCGCCCGCTGGCTGTGTGCCGCGAGCTGACCAAGCTGCACGAGGAAGTCCGTAGGGGAAGAGTCGCTGAGCTGGCGAAGCACTACGGCGAGAGTCCCCCGCGTGGCGAGATTGTGCTGGTGGTGGGTGGCGCCGGATCGAGTTCCAACGATCCCGCCGGCCGCGCGGATGCGCTCGCGGCGTTACGTGCACTCGTGGAGGCCGGCGCCCGCCCGCGGCCGGCCGCGAAGGTCGTATCGAAGTTGACCGGCGTCGCAGCCAACGAACTCTACAGGCAGCTGATGGACGACGCCTGATCGCTTGCGGCGAGGAGAAGCGTGAGAAGTCCTAAGCGCCCGGTGCCTCAGGCTTTTGCCGCTTGCGGCCCTTGTGATCGGTACGCCCGGTGCCGATGCACTCGCGGCAAACGATCCACTTACCGGTGTCCGGCGGCGGGACGTCCTTGGTCCACCACGTCCAGCCTGCTCCGCCGCAGACTTTGCAGCGATCCTGCTCGGCGATCATGCGGTCGCTCTGGCCCATCCGAAAAGCCTACTAGTAGCCTGGAGCCGACAGTGTCCTTCTACGTGACCACGCCGATCTATTACGTCAATGCGGCCCCGCACCTGGGGCACGCGTATACGACGATCGCCGCCGACGCGATGGCGCGTCATCACCGCCAGCGTGGCGAGGACGTGTTCTTCCTGACGGGGACCGACGAGCACGGCGAGCCGGTTGCCGACGCGGCGCACGCGCTCGGCGTCGAGCCTCAAGAGCTCGCCGACCGCAACGCCGAGCGCTTCAAGGCGCTCGTGCCGCTGCTCGGTGCGGCGAACGATTTCTTCATCCGCACGACCGATCCCGAGCACATGGCGAAGGTCCAGGAGGTGTTGACGCGCGTGCGCGAGAACGGGTTCGTGTACGAGGGCACCTACGAGGGTTGGTACTGCCCGCGCTGCGCGGACTTCAAGGCGGAGAACGAAGTCGACGAGGGCAACCTTTGTCCGATCCACCACATCGAGCTGACGCGCGAGCAGGAGGAGAACTACTTTTTCAAGCTGTCTGCGTTCCAGGAGCCGCTGGAGCGCTTGTACGCCGAGCGTGAGGACTTCGTCGCGCCACGCACGCGCTACAACGAGGCGCTCTCGTTCCTGCGCTCTGGCCTGCGCGACGTGCCGCTCTCGCGCCACAAGCTCACGTGGGGAGTGCCGGTGCCGTGGGACGAGGAGCACGTCTTCTACGTGTGGTTCGACGCGCTGCTGAACTACTACTCGGCGCTCTCCTACGCCCGCCCGGGAGAGGACCTGACAGACGAGTTCTGGCCGGCGAGCTACCACGTGATCGCGAAGGACATCCTGCGCTTTCACGCGATCTACTGGCCCGCCTTGTTGATGGCGGCAGGGCTTGAGCTGCCCGAGCGGATCTTCGTGCACGGGTATCTGCTGATGGACGGCGAGAAGATGTCAAAGTTACTCGGCAACGTGCTCGACCCGTTCGAAGTGATCGAGCGCTTCGGCGCCGATGCGCTGCGCTTCTATCTACTGCGCGACGTGCCCTTCGGCCAGGACGGCTCGGTCTCGACCGGTGCCTTCGAGCAGCGCTACGCGAGCGAGCTGGCAAACGACTTCGGCAACCTCGCCAGCCGCACACTCGCGATGATCGTTCGCTACCGCGACGGGGTCGTCCTCGCGGGCGAGATGGACCCGGTGCTCCTGCCCGACTTCGGCGGTCTCACAGCCCGCGTCGAAGAGCTGATCGGGAAGGCTGAGCTGACGCTCGCACTGGAGGAGATCTGGGAGCGGGTGCGCCGCTTGAACCGCTACGTCGAGGAGCAGGCGCCGTGGCAGCTCGCGAAGGTGCAGTCGCGCGCGAGCGACCTGGACCGCGTGCTCGGCACCCTCGTCGAGGGGCTACGTGTCGTGGCGGTGCTGCTCTGGCCCTACCTGCCCGCGAGCTCGGAGCGGCTGCTCGACGCGCTCGGCGCCAACGATCTCTCGTTGGCGGGCGCCACGCTTGGGGCCGGCAGGATCGAGCGTGTGAGCAAGATCGAGTCGCTCTTCCCCAAGGACGCGTGAACGTCGAGAGCGCATGATCGATTCACACACCCATCTGCACCTGTGCGAGCCGCCGGACACAGAGCTCGTGGCGGCCGCCGAAGCGGTCGGCGTGACACGGATGCTCACGGTCGGCACCGACGGTGCGTCCTCACGTACGGCGCTGGCTGCGGCCGAGGCGTTCCCCCAGGTTTATGCGGCCGTCGGCTGGCATCCGAACGCGGCGAAGGGCTTCGATGACGCCGACCTCGCGGAACTGCGGGCGCTCGCGGCGCACGAGCGCTGCGTGGCGATCGGCGAGACCGGGTTCGACTTCTACCGTGAGGGCGCGCCGCGCGCCGATCAGGAGCGCGCGTTCGCCGCGCAGATCGCGCTCGCGCGCGAGACGGCAAAGCCGCTGACGATCCACACGCGCGCCGCTGACGACGAGACGCTCGATCAGCTCGCGAGCGAAGCCGAGGGCTTAGGCGTGGTGATCCACTGCTTCTCGATGCCCGCGCGCCTGGACGAGTGCCTGGAGCGGGGCTATGCAATCTCGTTCGCGGGCAACGTCACCTACAAGAACGCCGCCGATCTGGCGGAGGCGGCGCGCCGAGTCCCCGAGGATCGCCTGCTGGTGGAGACCGATGCTCCTTACCTGACTCCCCAGGTGATCCGCAAGGAACGCAATCAACCGGCGTTCGTCGCCCACACGGTCGCCTTCCTCGCCGAGCTGCGCGGGGTCCCCGCAGGAGAGCTGGGAGCCACGGTGGAGCGCAACGCGGCCCGTGTGTTCGGCTGGTGAGCGGGCTCGTGGCGGAGGTGCCCCAACCGCGCCGAGCACGAGCCGCAAGCCGGGATGGCGCGAGGATCGACTCCGTTGGCTCGGACGACACATCCGTGACGCCGGTCCAACCCAGCCTGCGCCGGCTGAAGCAGTTCGACGTCCGCCCCGATCGCGAGCTCGGGCAGAACTTCCTGATCGACTCGAACATCCTCGGCGTTATCGGCCGCGCGGCGGAGCTGACCGACGAGGATGTCGTGCTGGAGGTGGGCGGGGGCCTCGGCGTTCTGACCGAGTATCTGGCGGAGCGGGTTCGCCACGTGCATGTGATCGAGATCGACCGGCGCCTGGAGGATGCGCTTGCCGACGCGGCTGAACCGTTTGAGAACGTGACCGTACATTGGGCGGATGTGATGACAGTCGACCTCGCCGGGCTGCGCCCGGAGCCGACGAAGGTCGTCGCGAACCTCCCCTACGGAGTGGCCGCTGGCGCACTCCTTCGCACGATCGAGGAGTTGGGAAGCGTGAGGAGCTGGGTGGCGATGGCACAGCGCGAGGTCGGCGAGCGGCTGGCCGCCAGGCCGGTTGGGGGCGAGCGGGCGGGAACTAATCAAGGCGGGCGGGCGGGGACCGATAAAGGCGCTTACGGCGTGCCGTCGGTGATCGCGCAGCTCGCCTGCGAGGTGGAGGTTCTGAGGGCGATTCCCCGCACGGTGTTTTACCCGGTGCCGAACGTCGACTCGGTATTGGTTGGACTGCGTCGGCGTGAAGAGGCCGCCTCAGAGGGGTTGCGGGGTCTGGTCAACGGCGCGTTCGCCCACAGGCGCAAGACGTTGGTCTCCTCGCTTGCCCTGTCCGGCCGGGGCGGCGATCACTCCCGCGATGAGGTGCGCGAGGCGCTGGAAGGACTTGGCCACCCCGCCGATGTGCGCGCGGAGCGTCTCTCCCCCGAGGACTTCCGCGCGCTCGCGCGGCTGCTCGAGCTATGAGCGGCGGCGACATTGCCGACCCGGGCACCGCGCATGGATGAGATCCTCGCCCTGCCCGCGCGAGCGCTTGCCCCCGCGAAGATCAACCTCGGGCTGTTCCTCGGGCCGACTCGCCCTCAGGACGGAAAGCACGAGCTGGTGACGGTCATGCAGTCGATCTCGCTGGCGGACGAGCTCACGTTGGCGCGTGCGCCCGCCGGAGCGGAGCAGGACGAGGTCTCCTGCCCCGGGGTCTCTGGGGCGCCCACGGAGAACCTGGCAGCCCTGGCGCTGAAGGCCTTCCGCGTGGCCACCGGCTGGGACGCGCCGCCGCTGCGCCTGAGCATCCGCAAGCGGATTCCCGTGGCCGCCGGGTTGGGAGGCGGCTCAGCGGACGCGGCCGCCGCGCTACGACTGGCCAGGCATGTTTCGGGTCTCGGCGAGGATCAGCTGCTACACGAGCTCGGCGTGGCGCTGGGGGCCGACGTGCCCGCGCAAATCGTCCCCGGGCGCTGGTTGGCCGGCGGCGCCGGTGAGCTGCTGGAGGCGCTGCCGGACCCCAACCCGGCGTCGTTCGGCCTGCTCGTCCTGCCCGCGGCGGCCGGGCTCTCGACCGCGGAGGTGTACGCCGAGGCCGATCGGCTGGGTCTCGGGCGCTCCTCCGAGGTGCTACGGGAGCGTCGCCGTGCTCTGCGTAGGGCGCTCGAGCTGAGCGCGGCGGTGCCCGCGGCGAGCGAGCTGCTGGAGAACGACCTGCAGCGGGCGGCGATCTCGCTATGTCCGGTGCTCGCCGCCGCCCTCGAGCAGGCACGCGAGGCGGGAGCGGACATTGCGCTTCTCAGCGGCTCGGGACCAACGGTCGTGGGGCTGTTTCCACATGCAAACGGCCTGGGACGAGCAGAACGGGCCGCCGCGGGCCTTGCGGCCGATCGGAGATCGGCCGGCGTGCCCGCCCCGATCTGCGCCACGCCGGTAGACGCCGCCTTCGCGCGCGTGTCGACCGGCTCCTAGCCGGCTCACACATGTGCTCGGATCCCTTTAGCCGGGGCATGCCCGTGCGCGTATCGCTCTGAGCCATGCGCACGACCTCAGGGTCAGTCACAATGAGGCCGAGATGAGCCGGAGCACCATCAACGATCTCGCGGTCGTCTGTGCGGGTGTGTTCGGGCTGGCGCTTTACGCTGGCCTGATCCTCGTGCCGGCATGGACCTCCTACTCGCGCCTGTGGGAGCGGGTGGCCGCGAGCATCCTGTCGTTGTACGTGCTCGCGGTGCTCGTCGGCATCGGCGTGGCCGCAGCGCTCGCCGCCGTCTACTACTGGGGCTGACGGCGCGATGTCCGAGGATCCAAGCTCCGATCTCGCGGCGCTGGACGCGATCACCGAGGCGGTCGAATCCGGCGCGGGCCTGCCGGAAGTGGTGCGCGCGGCGGGCAGAGCGCTGGAGGCGAGTCTCGCGGTGACAGACGCCTGGGGGGCGACCCTGGCGGTGGCGGCACGCTCGCCGGCGGAGGAGCGTGCGCTGCTTTCAAAGGGGGAGGGTGTGAGCAGCATCCCTCTGCGCGTCGCCGATGCGGTCGTCGGCACGCTTCACATGCGCGCGAAAACCGCGCCGAGCGTGTCGATGCAGAGGTTGCTCGTGACGATGATCGCTTCGGAGGTCGAGCGGGTGCGCGCGCCGGAGCGCGTCTCCGAGACGGCTGCCGCCGACTTCATGGACGCGCTGCTGCGCCGCGAGTTGACCGAGCGTGAGGAGTTGATCGCCCAGGCGCGGGAGCTGTCACTGGAGGTGGCGGATGGAGCGAGCGTGATCGTCGCGCGCGCACATCCCCAGACGCCCACCGACGAGGGCTGGCGCGCACGCGTGCGCGCGGTCGCCGAGCGTGGCGCCCGAGCCGTGGTCAGTCGCTCGATCGCCGCTCTTTCAGACCGTGACGGGACCGTGGGCGCCGAGGTGCTGCTGCTGGTGCCGGGCGGTGAGGAGCCGCTGGCGGCGCGCGCCGCCGAGGCGGTTCTGCGCGAGCTCGAAGCCGCGCTTGCCGGCTACACGTTTGCGATCGGGCGCAGCCGGATCGCGGAGGATCCCGTCGATCTGCCGCGTGCGGTCTCAGAGGCACTGCTCGCGGCGAACGTCGCACAGGGCGGCTCTGACGGCCCGGCGCTCGCCTTCGAGCAGACGGGAGCCTACCGGCTGCTGCTTAGTGCGATGAGCGAGAACCCCGCCGAGCTGCAGCGTTTCTATGCGGAGACGGTCGAGCCGCTGGTCGCCTACGACGAACAGTACGAGACCGATCTGATGCGCACGCTCGAGACCTTCCTCGAGGCCGACGGCAACGTTGCGGGCACTGCCCAGCGTCTGTTCACCCACCGCCACACGATCTACTACCGCTTGGAGCGCGTGCGCGACCTCTCCGGGCTGGATGTTTCCTCGAGTGACGGACGCGAGAAGCTCTCGCTCGGCCTGAAGTCGATGCGCGTGCTCGGCATCTCCTCCGCGGGCGGCCCCGCTCTTGAGGCGGGCGCGGAGGGCGGTCGCGTCCCACGTGGGTCCGGCCGGCGCCCCTGAGTCGCGCGCAGAGAGGCTAACTCCGCACGGCGAACTCGACCGCGTAGGTCGCGCCCCGTGCGCCATGCCCGAGGATCGACGGCACCGCCGGCGAGACGCCGACGCCGACGTCGCGGAACGCGCCCGTGAGGATCACTTCCCGGTGCGGCGGCGAGTGCATCCAGGCGGTGACGATGCCCGCGGGAGTCGCGGCCGAGCGGGTGCCCCAGCCGAGGTTCTGTCCCGTCGCGAGCCTCGACGCGTGGGTGCCATAGGGCAGCGCCGCGATCAACGTCGCAGACGTCTGCCCGGAGGGGCTGTCGTCGTCGAAGTAGTCCTTGCGCACCATGCCCATGGCCTGTTCGCCGGCGACGGCCTGCAGTTCGCGGTTGGAGCGCAGCGGCCGCAGGCGGTAGGCGGCGCGCAGCTGGTCGATCAGGCACAGCGTCGCCCTGTCGACCAACACCGTGTCGGCGGCGGTTGGCCGCAGGTTGGCGTACGCGCAGGAGGGGCGCGTCTTCGCCTTCGTCTGCGCGCTCGCGGTGGCCGGCGGCGAGGAGGTAAGAAAAATGAGCAGCGCGACGGCAAGCGACGCCAGCGCGCCGCCGCGCACAGCGCCAGTCGTGCTCCCCGGTGTCAGCGCTCCCCACGACAGAGTGCAAGAATCCTTGCAGACCGAGGAGACCGAGGAGTGACGGCGTAGTGAACGCCCCCGATCCGGCTCTCGTGCGAGGATGTGGGAACCCTTTGGGGAGTCGTCCAATGGCAGGACATCAGGTTTTGGTCCTGAGAATCGGGGTTCGAATCCCTGCTCCCCAGTCGCTCGTGCAATGACATCGGCTTTGCGGTTATTGCCTGTGCGGGTAGTGCGCACTACAGTCTGCGGGGTGACGCTGGCTCCCACCGTCCTGATCCTCGCCGCGGGCCAGGGGACGCGCATGCGCTCAAAGACGCCGAAGGTGCTGCACGAGCTCTGCGGCTCCCCGATGCTGCTGTGGCCGGTGCACGCGGCGCTGGAGGCCGGGGCGGAGAAGGTAGTCGTGGTGGATTCTCCGGCGAGGGCACTCGCGGGAGTGCTGCCGGAGGGCGTGGAGCTGGCGGTGCAGCCACAACCCAACGGCACCGGCGGCGCTGTCGTGGCGGCCATCTCTCATCTCACGTCTGAGGCGAATACATTGGCGCCGAACACACCGGTGGTGGTCTTGAGTGGCGACGTGCCGCTGGTGAGCGCCGCGGCGATCCGCGAGCTGACCGAGGCCCACGCGCAGGGCGGCGCGGCGGCGACGATGCTGACGACGGTGCTCGACGATCCGGCCGGCTACGGACGGGTGGTGCGGGGCACGGACGGCGCGGTGCAGCGCGTGGTGGAGACCAAGCAGGACGGCGACGCGAGCCCGGAAGAGCTAGAGATCAAAGAGGTGAACACGGGGATCTTCGCCTTCGACGCGGGCGCGCTGACCGCCGCGTTGCCACGATTGAGCGCCGAGAACGCCCAGGGCGAGCTGTATCTGCCGCAGGTGCTGGACATCCTCAGGGCCGATGGCCAGGCGGTGGCGGCGCACTCGGCCGAGGACCAGAACCTGGTGCTTGGGGTCAACGACCGCGTGGCCTTGGCAAAGGTCCGCAAGCTGGCTCAGCGGGCGATCAACGAGCGGCACATGCGCGCGGGGGTGGACATCGTCGATCCGGGGGCGACGGTGATCGACCTCGACGTGGAGATCGGCGAGGACACGACGATCGAGCCGGGCACGACGATCAGAGGCAGGACGAGGATCGGCAGCGATTGCGTCGTCAAGAGCTCATATCTCGTCGATTGCGAGCTCGAGGACGGCGTGAGCGTCGGGCCGTTCGCCTACCTGCGCCCCGGGACGATCCTGCGCGAAGGCGCGAAGGCGGGGACGTTCGTGGAGATCAAGAACTCCGACATCGGCGCGGGCGCGAAGGTCCCGCATCTGTCTTACATCGGCGATGCCGACGTGGGCGAGGGGGCGAACCTCGGAGCGAGCACGATCACGGCGAACTACGACGGTAAGAACAAGCACCGCACGACGATCGGCAAGAAAGTGCGCAGCAGCGTGCATGTGTCGTTCGTGGCGCCGGTGACGGTCGGCGACGAGGCCTATACGGGCGCGGGTTCGGTGATCGGCGAGGATGTTCCTCCCGGGGCGCTGGGCATGGCCCGCGCGCGTCAGACCAATAAAGAGGGCTACGCGCAGCGACGCAAGGATGAATCTCTAAACTCCAAGGAGAGATGAGCAGCGCGATGGACACGAGCTCCCAGTCCTCGCCCACGAGCCTGCCGTTTGATTACAACAAGCGGCTGATGCTCTTCTCCGGGCGAGCCAACCCGCAGCTTGCCGCGGATATCGCCACGAAGCTGAACGTCGATCTGGGGCCGGTGACGCTGAAGACGTTTTCAAATGGTGAGGTCTACTGCCGTTATGAGGACTCGATCAGGGGCGCTGACGTGTTCATCGTGCAGCCCACCTGCGGCAACCCACAGATGGGGGTGACGGCGAACGATTCGCTGATGGAGCTGCTGTTCATGATCGACGCCGCGGTGGGCGCCTCCGCGCACCGCGTGATCGCTGTGACGCCGTGGTTCGGCTACTCCAGGCAGGACAAGAAGTCCGCGCCGCGCGAGCCGATCTCGGCGCGGCTGGTCGCCAGGATGTTGGAGGCGGCGGGGGCAGACAGGGTGCTGACGATGGATCTGCACGCAGGTCAGATACAGGGGTTCTTTCAGAAGCCGGTCGACCACATGACCGCATTGTTCATGCTCACGCAGTACTTCGCCGACCTCGGGCTCTCGGATCTGGTGGTCGTGGCGCCGGACGCGGGGAGGGTCAAGCTGAACAAGAAGTTTGCCTCGAAGATCGGCGCTGAGCTGGCGATCCTCGACAAGGAGCGCCCAGCGCAGCAGGTGGCGGAGATCGGTTACGTGATCGGCGACGTGAAGGGCCGCACGGCGGTGATCGTTGACGACATGATCGACACCGCGGGGACACTGAAGGCGGCGGCGCGGACCGTGTTGGAAGAGGGGGCGTCAAGCGTGTATGCGGCCGCCACGCATGGAGTGTTCTCCGGCGACGCGTTCGAGAACCTCGCGGAGTCGGGATTGAAGGAGATCGTGGTGACCGACACGATCCCGATGCGCGCGGGGCATCCCGAGAACATCCGCGTGCTGCCGTGTGCGGAGCTCTTGACGGACTCGATCCGGCGGATCTTCACCGACGATTCAGTAAGCGAAGTGTTCGGCGGCGAGAACCAGCTGTTCTGAGGCGTTGATAGAGTCACGCCCCGAACATGGCCGAGACGACGACGACAAAGCTGGATGTGAGTAGCCGCGCGGCGGGTGGTTCGCGCGCGGTGCGGCGCCTGCGCCGTGGCGGCCGCGTGCCCGGCGTGCTTTACGGCGGCGGCGGGGATTCGGTCAGCTTCGACGCCGACGCGCGTGAGCTGCGTCTCGCCCTCGCCTCCTCGGGCGCGGTGCTCGATCTGAGCGTCGATGGCGCGAAAGCGACCCCGGTGGTGCTGAAGGAGACCCAGCGCGACCCGGTGCGTGGCGAGACCGTCCATGTCGATCTGCTGAGGGTTCGGCTGGATCAGGCGATCCACGCGGTCGTGCCGCTGGAATTGACCGGTACCGAGGATGCACCCGGCGTGAAGGAGGGCGGCGTGCTCGAGCAGCCCACGCGCGAGCTGAACGTGGAAGCGCTGCCGACAGCGATCCCGGAGTCGATCGTGCACGATGTCGGCGAGATGCAGATCGGCGATCACATCGGGCTGGCCGACGTGAGGATTCCCGACGGCGTGACGCTCCTGGACGACATCGAGGAGACGGTCGTCGCGACCCTGTCTCCGCCCCGGCTGCAGGCCGAGGTGGAGGAGGAAATCGAGGCCGAGACGGAGCTCGTCGGCGAGGGCGAGGAGCCGGGCGAGGCCGCGGAGGGCGCCGACGGCGAGGACGCCTCCGGCGGGGAGTAGCTCCTGCGACGCCCGTTCGGCGGTGGCGGCGGCGGAGCTATCGACTGGCTGATCGTCGGGCTCGGCAATCCCGGGAGGGAGTACGCAGGCACACCCCACAACGTGGGGTTTGACGTGGCTGACGCGCTCGCCGAGCGCTGGGAGCTCGGCCGTCTGAAGGAGCGCTTCAAAGGGCGTATCGCCGAAGGACGCGCGGGCGGCGCGCCAGGCGAGCGGACCGCCACGCGCGTGGCGGTGCTAAAGCCGCAGACATACATGAACGACGCGGGGCTCTCGGTCGGGCCGGCGCGCGGCTCGTTCAAGCTTCCGCTGGAGCGCGTGCTGATCGTGCACGACGAGATCGATCTGCCGTTCGGTGAGATTCGCGCACGTCTGGGCGGAGGGCTGGCCGGGCACAACGGTCTGAAGTCGATCAAGCGGGAGTTGGGCTCCACTGAGTTTATGCGCGTGAGGGTCGGCGTGGGCCGCCCGAGCAGCACCGACCCGGAGATCGTCACGGGATACGTGCTGGGGCGCTTTAGCCAGTCAAAGGCGGAGGTCGCCGAGCTGATCGAGCGCGGGGTGACGGCGGTCGAGCGGGTGCTCGCGGGAGAGCACGAGTAGAAGATGGCGCTGCGCTCGCTGCTGGGGCTGATTGAAGAGGACTCATCGGCGCAGCACCTGGCGCGTGAGGGCGGCCACGCGTTCGTGTCCTCGTCGCTGCGGCCATACGCGATCGCGGCCCTGGCGGACATCGGCCCGGCGGAGCGGGCGCGGCCGACGCTGGTGGTCGTGGGCGACGACCGTGCGGCCCGCGACATGGCGGCGGACCTGCGTGCCTGGTTGGCGCCACGGCGGGTGCGCTACTACCCGTCGCGGGGCGTGGCGTATGAGTCACATCTGACACCGCCGCCACATCTGGTGGGCCTGCGCGTCGCGGCGCTCGACGCGCTGCTGGCATCAAAAGAGGCCGAGGCCGAGCCGCCCGTCGTCGTGGTCAGCGCGGTGGCGCTGTCGGAGAAGGTGCCAGACCCGGCGCTGCGCCCGCACTCGTTCACGCTGCGCAGAGGCGAGCTGCTCGACCTCGATGAATGCGCGGCGGAGCTGGTGGCGGCCGGGTATGAACGCGTCGAGCAGGTGGAGGAGCGTGGGCAGTTCGCGCTGCGCGGCGGTCTCTTGGACGTGTTTCCGGCGACCGAGGAGCGCGCGGTGAGGGTCGACATGTTCGACGTGGAGATCGAGTCACTGCGGTGGTTCTCGACGTTCACGCAGCGCTCACTGGGGGATGTGGAGGAGGTCGAGATCGCGCCCGCGGCGGAGCTCGCGGCCGAGCACCGCGAGCTGGCCGAGATCGCCGCCCTGGAGGATCAGGCGAACCGCCCGGACATCGCCGAGCTGCTGCCGGTCGCGCGCTTCGGCGCGCTGCTCGATCTGCTCGGCGGGGACACTCAGCTGCTGGTGGCCGCTGAGGAGGAGCTCGCGCCGGCTCTGAGCGATCACTGGACCGATGTGTGCGCGGCGTTCAAAGACGAGGATGCCCACCACCTGTATGTGAGCCCCGAGCAGATCGAAGTGGCCTTGAAGGAGCGCGCGAGGATCTGGCTGAGTTCGATCTCCGGAGGCCAGGAGATCGAGCTGCGCGCGCAGACCGCCGACACCGCGGCGCGCTCGCTGGGCGAAGCCGAGCCGGAGCTCGAGAAGCTGGTGCGAAGCGGCTACCGCACGGTCGTGGCCTTCCCCCAGCGCGGTGAGGGCGAGCGCGCGGCATACAACCTGGGTCGCCTGCAGGCGACGTGGCTGGGCGAGGGCACCTCCAAGGACGTCGGCCATCAGGTCATGGAGCCGTCGCTGCGCTTCGCGGCGGCGTCGCTGCGCGAGGGTTTCGTCGCGCCTGCTCTGAAGCTCGCGGTATTCCCCGAACATCGCCTGCTGCGCCGCCGCCGCGCCGAGCGCGGACGCGGTCCTGACCGAAGGCAGCAGGGCGGTGGTCAGGGGGGTCCCCGCAGGGGTGCGTTGCGCTCCTTTACCGAGCTGCGCACGGGCGACATCGTCGTGCACGAGGACCACGGCGTGGCGCGCTTCGCGGGGTTTGAGACGCGAACCGTCGCGAACGTCACGCGCGACTACCTATACCTGGAATACCAGGGCGACGACCGCGTGTTCGTGCCGACGGAGCAGCTCGCGAAGATCTCGCGATACGTCGGAGGGGGCGGCGAGCACCCGCCGCTGTCAAAGCTCGGGGGCACACGCTGGGACACGATGAAGGCGCGCGCGCGGCGCGCGGCGCAGGAGCTGGCGGGCGAGCTGCTGAGCCTGTATGCCGAGCGCCGTCGTCGCACCGGGCATGCGTTCGAGCCGGACTCCGATTGGCAAAGGGAGTTCGAGGAGCGCTTCCCCTTCACCGAGACCCCCGACCAGCGCGAGGCGATCGAGCTGGTGAAGGCGGACATGGAAGCGCCGCAGCCGATGGATCGGTTGATCTGCGGTGACGTCGGCTACGGCAAGACCGAGGTGGCGCTCAGGGCGGCGTTCAAGGCGGCGAACGAGGGCAAGCAGGTGCTGATGCTGGTGCCGACGACGATCCTCGCCCAGCAGCACTACGGCACGTTCGCCGAGCGGCTGGCCGACTACCCGTTCACGCTCGAGCACGTCTCGCGGTTCCGCTCGGTGGCCGAGCAGAAAGCGGCGATCAAGGGCTTCGCCGAGGGAAGAGTGGACATCTTGATCGGCACCCACCGGGTGCTCTCGCGCGACGTGCGCGCGAAGGACCTCGGGCTGTTGATCGTCGACGAGGAGCAGCGGTTCGGGGTCAAGCAGAAGGAGCTGCTGCGCCAGCTCAAGCTGAAGGTCGACGTGATCTCGATGAGCGCCACGCCGATCCCGCGCACGCTGCAGATGTCGCTCGCGGGGTTGCGCAACATCTCTGTGATCGAGACGCCTCCGGAGGGTCGCCGGCCGGTGAAGACCTACGTGGGCGAGTACGAGGAGGAGCTCGTCAAGCGCGCGATCCTGCGTGAGCACGAGCGGGGCGGGCAGGCGTTCTTCCTACACAACCGCGTCGAGACGATCGACGAGACCGCCGAGCGGCTGCGGGCGATGTGCCCGGGCGTGAAGTTCGCGGTTGCCCACGGCCAGATGGGCGAGGGGGAGCTCGAGGAGGTGATGATGGACTACCTGCGTGGCGGCGCGGACGTGCTGGTGTGCACGTCGATCATCGAGTCGGGGATCGACATCCCGCAAGCGAACACGCTGATCGTGGAGCATGCCGACGCGTTCGGGCTGGCGCAGCTTTACCAGATCCGCGGGCGGGTGGGGCGTAGTCGCGAGCGTGCGTATGCGTATCTGCTGTACGACTCGGCGGCGGCACTCACGGCTGAGGCGGCGCAGCGGCTGTCGGCGCTGTCGGATTACACCGAGCTCGGCGCGGGCTTCAAGATTGCGATGCGCGACCTGGAGATCCGCGGTGCGGGGAATCTGCTCGGTGACGAGCAGTCCGGGCATGTCGCGGCGCTCGGGTTCGAGCTGTACATGCAGATGCTCGACGAAGCCGTCAGTGCCGCCGGCGAGGAGGATGACGCGAATGGATCCCAGCCGCCCGAGGAGTTGCCCGAGCCGGTGCGCCTGGACGTGAACGTCGACGCCTACGTGCCCGCCGACTACGTCCCTTACGAGCAGGCGAAGATCGAGGTGCACCGCCGCGTCGCCGGGGCGTTCGAGGTGGCCGACGTGGAGGGACTGCGCGAGGAGCTGCAGGACCGCTTCGGGCCGGTGCCGGAGCCGCTGGAGAACCTGCTGGCGTTGCAGCGCGCGCGCATCAAGTTCGGCGAGGCGGGTGTGCGGACGGTCAGCTTCCGCGGGGATCGCCTGGCGGTGACCCCGGTCGAGCTGGACTCGGTACGCGCGAAGCGGCTACACGAGGAGCTGCCGGAGGCGCTGTATGAATCCGGCCGCTCGCAGGTCTCGGTGCGGGTGCCGAAGGAGGGCAAGGAGCGCTTCCCGACCGTCGTGAAGGCGGCGGACGTGCTCTTGGCGATCACCCGCGAAGCCGCATGAACACCCCATGCGGAAGCCGTTTTAGGCAATGATCAAAACTTCTTTAAGCACGAGTTAGGCTGTATCCGCTAGAGTGCCCGCGTCGTGTCCAAGACATTCCGCTTCATACCGGCGCTAGGCGCCGTTTTCTTTGCCTCGCTCGCCCTTACGGCGTGCGGCGGCGGCATTCCCAGCAACGCGGTCGTACAGGTCGGGAGCAACCCGATCACGAAAACGACGTTCGAACACTGGATGGGCGTCGCGTCGGCTTCGGGTTCCACGACGCCCGGCGCAGCCAAGCCGGCCGTCCCCGTGCCGCCCGCTTACACGGCCTGCATCGCCAGTGCGAAAGCCGCCGCGAAACCCGTCAAGGGACAAAAGCCGCCGACCGAAGCGGCGCTGAAGTCGCAGTGCGAACAGCAGTACACGTCGTTGAAGACGGAGGTGCTCGGCTTCCTGATCTCATCGGAGTGGGTGATCGGCGAAGCCTCCCACTTGGGCGTGAACGTGTCGGACACGGAAGTCAAGAAGGAATTCGAAAAAATCAAGACTCAGCAGTTCCCCAAGGCGGCCGAATTCGAAAAATTCCTGGCGACCTCGGGTCAGACCGTCTCGGACCTGCTGCTGCGTGTGAAGCTGAACATGCTGTCTTCGAAAATTCAGAAGAAGATCGCGGCAGGCAAAGGTAGCCCCAGCAAGGCCGAAATCGAAAAGTACTACAAGCAAAACCCGTCCCACTTCGGTACGCCGGAAAAGCGCAACGTGTTGGTGATCCTGACGAAGGGCGAAGCCGAAGCGAAGAAGGCCAAGCAGGAAATCGAATCCGGCAAGAGCTTCGCGAGCGTCGCCAAGAGCACCTCGATCGACCCGACGAGCAAGGCCAAGGGTGGCCTGCTGACCGGCGTGGTCAAGGGCCAGGAGGAGGCGGCGCTGAACACCGCGATCTTCTCCGCACCACTCAACAAGCTCAGCGGCCCCGTGAAGACCCCGTTCGGCTACTACATCTACGAAGTGAAGAGCTCAACGCCCGGCACCCAGCAAACGCTCAAGCAGTCGGAAGCGTCGATCAAGCAGCAGCTGACCGCTACCAGCCAGCAGACGGCGCTGAGCAAGTTCGTCAAGGAATTCAAAAAAACTTGGATGGGGAAGACGGAATGCCGCGCGGAATACGTGGTGGCGGACTGCAAGGAGTACAAAGCACCGAAGACGCCGGCCGGCACCACCGGTACCGCGGTCCCGCAGACGGGCGCCCCCGCGCAGACCACGACAGTGCCGGCGCAGACCACCACGGCGCCCACCACCACTAAATAGCCCGGCCCCGGTGATGCCGGTGAAGCGGACTCGCAGCATCCTCCACGGCGACGGGCCGCTCGGATGAGTCAGATCGAGCGCGTCCACGCCCGCCAGATCCTCGATAGCCGGGGCAATCCGACCGTCGAGGTCGAGGTGGGGCTGCGTTCGGGTGCGCACGGCCACGCGGCGGTCCCCTCAGGGGCCTCGACGGGCGAGTTCGAGGCGAAGGAGCTGCGCGACGGCGGCGAGCGCTGGCAGGGCAAGGGCGTGACGCACGCGGTGGCGAACGTGAACGGCGAGATCGCGCGGGCCGTCGCCGGCAAAGACGCCTCCGATCAGCGCGCACTCGACGAGGCGCTGATTGCGCTCGACGGTACGCCGGACAAGTCGCGGCTCGGTGCCAACGCGATCCTCGGTGTGTCGCTGGCGGCGGCGCACGCGCAAGCGGCCGAGGTGGGCCTGCCCCTGTGGCGCTACCTCGGCGGCGAGTCCGCGTGCGTGTTGCCGGTGCCGATGATGAACGTGCTCAACGGCGGCGCGCACGCCGACAACAAGGTGGACTTCCAGGAGTTCATGGTCGTGCCCTGCGGCGCTGAGAGCTTCTCAGAGGCCCTGCGCATGGGCGCGGAGGTGTTCCATGCCCTGAAGGGCACCCTGCGCGAGCGCGGGCTGGGCACCACCGTCGGCGACGAGGGCGGCTTTGCCCCAGACCTGGACTCCAACGAGGATGCTCTGCGGATGCTGGTGGCGGGTATCGAGGCCGCCGGCTTGCGGCCCGGGGTCGACATGGCGATCGCCGTGGACCCGGCCACAAGCGAGATCTACCACGATGGCTCCTACGTCCTCGAGCACGAGGGCCGCACGCTGAGCGCGGGGGAGCTGGCCGACTACTGGGTCGACCTGGCGGCGCGCTATCCGATCGTCTCGATCGAGGACGGCATGGACGAGGAGGACTGGGACGGGTGGAAGGCCCTGACGGAGCGTCTTGGCGACTCGGTGCAGCTTGTAGGCGACGATCTGTTCGTCACCAACACCGAGCGTCTGAGCAGGGGAATTGAGCTCGGGGTCGGCAACTCGATCCTGGTCAAGGTCAACCAGATCGGCACCCTCTCAGAGGCCCTGGCCGCGATCGCGATGGCGCGCGAGGCCGGGTACACGGCGGTGATGAGCCACCGCTCGGGCGAGACCGAGGACGTTACGATCGCCGACCTGGCGGTGGCCACCGGCTGCGGGCAGATCAAGACCGGAGCGCCGTCGCGCTCGGACAGGGTGGCGAAGTACAACCAGCTGCTGCGGATCGAGGAGCAACTGGGAGCGGACGCGAAGTTCCCCGGGCGCTCTGTCCTTCGTCGCTGAGCCTCCGATCGTCTCTCCTTCGTCTCTCCGTCACCTTCCCTCGTCTCTCGCTCGTCTCTCCTGATTACCGATTGACTCTCCCGATTGGCTCTTGCTATGCAGGGATCGACCGGACCGGCGCGAATGCGAGAGGATGCCCTCCGCTTCCGCCTCGGCTGGCCGCGCTGCGGCCCGCCGCTCATCGGCAGGCCGCTCGTCTATCCCTCGCACCCCGGCGCGGCGCGACGCACGCCCCGCCCCCGCGCGCGTGCGCTGGGATCGGCTGGGGCGCGTGGCGATGCTTTGCGTGCTCGTCGTCCTCGCCTACCTGTATCTCAGCGCGGGAGTGCATCTGCTGAGCACGTGGCATCAGGCACGTGGTGAGAGCGCGAAAGTGGCGGCGATGCAGCGCGAACACGGCGCGCTTCAGCGCCAGCACGAAGCGCTGGGCAGTGCTGGTGCCGTGGAAGCGCAGGCGCGCAAGCTGGGCATGATGAGACACGACGAGCGACCGTACATCGTCAGCAATCTGCCCAGCAACTAGCCTGCCCCTGGCTCGGACCACGCAGGCGGTGCGGTACAGGCCCGCTAACCTCGGCGCGGATGTCCTTCGAGAACGCGATCTACCAGTGGCAGCAGGGCGAGCGTCGCCTGCACGGCGCCCCTGCCGAGCGCGGTCCTCTGCTCGAGAGGGTCACCGAAACGTTGGTCGCCGAGCTGCGCAGGCGCCTGGGCGGAAGGTTCTCAGCGGAAGAGCTCGTGGATCTGTACGGGCGTGGCACAGCCTGGTGTCTGCAGGCCGCGATGAGGCAGGCCCCGGACGATCCATGGGCGTGGGACTCTGCCATCGTCGTCGACGCTGCCTTCGGGAGATACCTGCGCGAGGCCGCCGACTACGCCGGCGGCCGCCGGGAGGTCAACGCCTAGTCGTCGCTGAGCGGCGCGAGGCGGTGTCCTCAGTCGCTCGCGTGCGTTGCACGCCACGGCTCCTTGCGTCCTTGCCTCGCTTGCTCTTCGACGCCTAGTCGTCGTCGGAGCCGGTGCTGCTGCGGCTGATGACGATTCGATCTTCCTCGACGAGGACCTCGATCGAGCGGTGGCCGGCCCAGTGCTCGGCGTAGATCGGGTTGTCCTGCACGGCGGGGTCGAGCCATAGGCCATAGCCCTCCTCGCCATGGTCGAAGGTGCCCTCGAGGGGACCAACGTTGTTGCGCCCCGTGCGGCGACTGCGACCACCGCGCCGGCTGCGGCGACGACGGGGGGCGTCCTGCTGGTCCTTGGCCTCTGCCTCGTCCTCATCCTGCTCCGGCGGAGCTTCCGCCTTCAGACGCTCGGCCTCGATCTCGGCCGCCTCCAGCTCGGCGGCGATAAGTGCGTCGTCCTCGGCGCGGAGGTCGATCTCCTCGTAGTCCGTAGCGCCCACGCCGGCGCCCACGGTGGCGTCCTCGTCGCTCGAGAGCTCATTCTGGCGCTTGAATTGCTCGATGTCCTGCACGCTGACTTCCAGCTGGTGGGCGACCCAGGCGTCGGTTCGGCCTTGCCGTACCCAGGCGCGGATCTGATTCAAATGTGGGCGCAGTGATCTACGAGCCATAGACGGTCCGGGAGACTAGCGCATAGTGGTGGCGGTACGTCGAGGCCGCTTTCTCCCGTCCCTGAGACTATGCTACGACCATCGGCTGCGGGGGCTAGCGGGCCGGTTGCCCGTAGGCGAAGAGGAAGGGTGCACCAAATGCTGGTCCTGACGCGTAAGTCCAATCAGAGCATCATGATCGGGGACGATGTCGAGGTATCGATTCTGTCCGTGATGGGCGACAAGGTACGCATCGGTATCCAGGCCCCGCAGGAGATTCCTGTGTTCCGGACCGAGATCTACCTGGAGATCCATCGCGAAGACGGTGAGGGCGCCGCGCAGAAGGATGTCCGCGGCGAGGTCAACGAGGCCCTGCAGGAGCTTGGCGAAGGTCCTCAGCCGAGCAGCAAGTAGAGCACGCGGAACATCACCACGGTGACGATCACCGCGGTTGCGATCAGCGCGAGCACGAGCAGGACGAAGCGCATCGAGCCGCGCTTGTGACGGCGGTCGACTTCGCGCCGCAGCGCGCGCTTCTCGGTGCTCCGCTGTAGCGAGTCGCGGCGGCGGCGCTCTAGCGAGATCTCCTTGGCGAAGGCCCGCTCGAGCTCGCCTAGGCTCTGCCGCATCTTCACGAGGCTTTGGCGCGCTCGTAGACGGCGACGAAGCGCAGATAGTTCTCGGCGATCTTGCGCGCGCCGGCGGCGCGGTCGATCTTGCCGTCGACGTAGGCCTTCAAGGGCTCCCACCAGATCGAGCGTCCGATCGCGAAGCCGACGAAGCCATCGACGGGGGCGGCCGCCTGGAGCCACTGATCGACCTTCGCGTCGTCAGCGCCGCGGCCGAGCACGACGCAGACGACGCCATCGCGCCCGCCCGAGCGCGCCTGGGCGACGAGCATTTCGCAGTCGGAACGCTCGTCGACACCCTCGATCTTCCAGATGTCGACCTCGAGCTTTGCGTCCTGGAGCGCGGCGATCGTGCGGCGCATCAGCTCCGGACGCAGCTCGGCGTCGTAGCGATCGGTGTCGCCGTCCATCGCCTGCAACTGAGCCTCCTCGGCGGGCACCAGCAGCTCGAACAGGAACTTACGATCGTGCGCTGTAAGCCAGTCCGACAGGCGCTTGAGCTTGGCCACCTGCTCGCTGTTTTCCTGCGCGTCCCCGTCGGGGTTGTAGCGGACGAGCACCTTCACGAAGTCCGGGTCGAACTGTTCGATGTGCTTTGCGAAATCCTCGCCATACTGGAAGTCGAACATGTTCTGCCCCGAGCGCTCGGCCGGCATCGCCAGCTTCAGGCCCTGGGCACGGGCTTCCTCGGGCACGCTGCCGCCGAACTGCTCGTCAACGAGCACCCCGGTCACCGACGCGTCGGCGCCGGCGGCGACCGCCTGCTGGAGGCCCTCGAAGATCAGGTGCTTGGCGTCGGCGATCATCGCCGTCTGCTCGGGATCGGGTTCGCCCTCGATACCGAAGAACTTCTTCTGGAATGACCCGCGGTGGTCGAACGCGAGGATGTAGAGCTTCTGGTCGTAGCCTGGTTTCATCGCTTGAGTATTTCAAAGGCTTGCGGGTCGGGCGGGAAGGCACTCGGGGCGCTATCCGTGAGAAGCGCTCGAACGGCACATGGCCGGTGCTTGGGGCTACCACGCAAGAAGCGCGCAGGGCCGGGTTGGATAGGCACTTAGAATGGGTTGACGATGTCCTCTGGAGCCGATTTGTTCGTGGTGTGCAAGCAGTGCGGATCGGAGGTCAGCCCGTACATCACGGAGTGCCCCTACTGCGGCCACCGTCTACGCCGTCGCGCGCCTGACCTGCCCCGTGGGAAGGACGCGACGTCCGCCGGGCGGCGCTCACGACGCCTACACCTGCCGCGCTTCGGCCGGTCCGGGCGCCCCGGGGAGGGATCGGTGCTCGCTCCGCCACGCGCCCGCCGGGTCCATAGCGAGACGAGCCTGCGGCTCGACTCGCTGCCCTACGCGACGATCGCCCTGGTCGCGGTCAGTTGCGCTCTGTGGGTGATCTTTCATGCGAGACCGATCCTGTACTTCGAACTAGCGTTCATCGGCCCGCTTCACGGGGACTGGTGGAAGCTCTTCAGCACCCAGTTCGCCTACCTGAACGGCCTGTACGCGTTCGTCACGCTGCTCGCCGTCGCGATTTTCGGCTGGTTGCTGGAGCGCCGCCGTGGCCCGGTGGTGACGCTCGTCGTGTTCCTCGGCGCCGGGGCGACCGGGGCGCTGGTGGCGAGCGCCGTCTACGCGGAGCCGTTCGTGAGCGGCGGCAACGGCGCCGCCCTCGGCCTGCTGGCCGCCTGGGCGGTCCCCGACCTGATGGACGCGCGGGCGGGCGACTACTACGAGGGCGATCTGCTCGGAGTCGCGGCGATCGCCGCGCTGCTGCTCGCGATCCCGTACGCGCGCCCGGAGGCGAGCTGGCTGGCGGGCGTGACGGGCGCGGTGGTCGGGTTGGTGCTGGGGTTCGGCATGTACCGCCTCGACTCCGAGGGATAGCAAAGTCCCGGCTCCAGGCGGCGACTTGCGATCCACGGTCGATCACCTCGTCTGATCGCGAAACGCTCCTATGATGGTGGCGCACGAAAACCCCGACAGAGGAGGAGCACACAGATGGAGATCCGCTTCCTTGGCCACGCGGCCTTCGAGCTGACCGACGGGGACACGACGGTTCTGATCGACCCATTCCTCACGGGCAACCCGAAGGCGGCCGCCACAGCAGACGAGGTGAACGCGGATGCGATCCTACTCACGCACGGGCACGTCGACCACTTCGGAGACACGGTGGCGATCGCCAAGCGCACCGGCGCGGATGTGGTGGCGATCGTGGAGATCGCACGCGAGCTTTCAAGCGAGGGCCTGGAGAAGGTCCACGACCCCAACCTCGGGGGGACCGTCGAGCTCGACTGGGGCTCGGTGAAGCTGGTGCCGGCGTGGCACACCTCCACCACCCCGAAGGGGACCGCGAGCACCCCTGCCGGGCTGCTTGTGAAATTCGGCGGGAAGCTGATTTACCACCTCGGCGATACCGCCCTGTTCTCGGACCTGGAGCTGATCGCCAGGCGCGCGGGCGAGATCGACGTCGCGCTGATGTGCGTCGGCGGTCACTACACGATGGACCGCGTCGATGCTGTCGAGGCCGCGAAGCTGATCGGCGCGCGCGAGGTGATCCCCTGTCATTACGACACGTTCCCGCCGATCGAGATCGACGTGCAGGCGTTCAAGGCCGACGTCGAGGCGGACACCTCCTCGCAGGTGGTCGTGCTTGCGCCGGGGGAGACCTACACGCCATGACGATGACCCACGCCGTCGTGCTGATCGAGGCTGAGCGCGACGCGCTCTCGACCCTCGGCGGCGCGCTGGCGGATGTGGAGGGCGTCGCCGAGGCCTACTCGGTGACGGGCGAGTGGGACTTCGTCGCGATCGTGCGCGTCCCCGACCACGAGCAGCTCGCCGACGTCGTGACCGCCGAGATCGGCGGGCTGGCGGGTGTGATGCGCACCCAGACGATGGTCGCCTTCGCCGCCTACTCGCGGCATGACCTCGAGTCTTTATTCTCCATCGGCGAATAGACCTCGCTTAGACTGCGTCGCCGATGGCGACGATCCCCCTGAAGCCGCAGTACGGGCCGACGCTCGGCACGCTGCTCGCGCCCCGCTGGCACGCCGCGCCGCGGGCTGTCCGGATCCTCGTACGGGCCGTCGGCGTGGGGCTGGTCGCGCTCGCGATTGCGGCGACCCTCGCGCTCTGGCCGGCCACCTACTCCCACGGCGGCCCGGCGCCGTTTCACTTCAGCTACCGGGGCCTGTACCGGACGACGCCCGAAGCCGGCCAGTACGTGCGCATCGATCGCCGCGCCGCAGGACGGCTCGAGGATTCCTTCGCGGTCTCTCCCCTGCACCTGCCTCCCTACAGCGGCGGGCTGAGCGGCGAGCTGCCGGTGTACGCGAGCGGCTACATCGACCGACTGCGCGTGAAGTTCAGCGACTTTGTGCTGCGCGGCGAGGGCAAGACGCGGGTGAACACGGTCCCCGCGTACAACATCTTCTACACGACGACCGTTGAAGGCCACGAGATGTACGGGCGCGACGTGCTGCTGCTGCCCGAAGGCATGGGGGTGCGCGACGGTGTGGCGCTTGAGATGCTGACGCTGCCGCGGCCACCGCTCACCTCGCCGCTGGAAGTGGCAAGCGCGGGCGTGCTCGAACGGCCCGTCGAGACGTTCACGATCAGCTAGGGCGCGGCGACTGTGCCCGGCGCCGGCGCGGCGGTGCCACCGGTCTGTTCGATCGAGCTGCCCGAGGTCCCCGTCTGCGAGACGGAAGTGGATGATGTTTCTTCGGGACTGGTGCTCGGCGTCGTGGTAGTCGCGGCCGGTTCTTCGGTTACCGGTGTGGCGGCGGGTTGTGCGACTTCTTCGCTGGGCGTCGGAGTGCTCACGGTCGCCGCGGGCGTGCTCGGCTGCGGCTGTTCGGTCGCCGCGGTGGGAAGTTCGGTGGTCTCGGTCGTGACCTGCGTGACCGGCGGCGGCGCGACGGTTTTCACCGGAGCCGGCTTGACCGGCTGGGTGGCCGCCGCGACAGGCACGGCGTGTGCGGGGGAGGGGGCTACAACGGCGGGAGTCAGCTTGGGCTTGCCGGCGGGAGCGTGACGCTTGCGATGGGTGACAGCGGCGACAGCGACGACGGCGGCCGCCGGGCTGGACGGCTGGGCCTGATCGCGAACGACAACCGGCACCGCGGCGGGGCTCGCCGCCGATACGGCGGCAGTGCTGGCGGAGACTGTGTGGTGGTGGCGCGCCTGCTGGCCGGTGTGTTGCGCCGCGACTGCGCCCGCGGTGACGAGCGCGGCGGCGGCGAGTCCGGCAACCGCCTTGGTTGCGAGCGCGCCTGCTCCCGCGGTGAGGATGCCACCGGCGGCGCTCGCTCCCCCGGCGCCCGCCGCGCCTGCGGCCGCGGTGCCTGCGGCCGTCGCCCCGGCGGTTGCTCCGGCTCCCCCCGCCACGTGCGCGCTGCCCGCAGAGGCTGTCGAGCCGAGCTTGGCGAGGATCAGCTTTTTGAACATCAGCAGCGGGCCAACGGGGAAGATCGCAGCGAGCGCGTGGTTGTTGGCCTTGAGGTGTTTCTTGAAGTCGTGACAGCGTTCGCAGTCGCGCACATGTCGCCGCGCGGGCGCTCCAAGCTTGACCAGGCCCTCGGCCACCTCGCCGAGCTCCAGGCGGACCTCCTCACAGCTGAGCTTGCGCGCCTCGGCAGCCTCCGCCAGGGAGATCCGAGCGCGCACCAGCAGCGACTTGACCGACGGCACGGTGGTCTCCATTGCGTGGGCGATCTGGTCGTAGGAGAGTGCGTCGATCTCGCGCAAGAGCAGCGCGGTGCGCTGTGTCTCGGGCAGCTGCTGTACATCGGAGATCAGCTGGCGGAAGCTCTCACGGCGGAGGACCTTCTCGCCGGTCGAGATGCCCCCCTCGGCGAAGTGGATGTCCATCGAGTCCACGCCGACGGCAGAGGCACGGCGCAGGTGGTTGAGCGAACGGTTGCGCGCGATCCGGTAGAGCCACGGACGTACGTTGATCTCGCGCTCGTCGGTGAGGATCGCGTTGAAGGCGGCGGTGAAGACCTCCTGCAGTACGTCCTCGGCGTCCTCCTTGGAGGAGAGCATGTGCCGGCAGAAGGAGAGCAGGCGCGACTGATATCGCGAGAAAAGCGTCTCGAAGGCAGCGTGTTGCCCGCGGCGGGTGAGCGCGACCAGCTTCTCGTCGGACTGCAGACGCAGCAACGGAGAGGGCCTGGAAAGACCCGGCATGCTGGTGCGTGTTAGTGCGGTGGCCTCCACGGTGGCTCCACTTCCCCTTTCTAACTCTATGTACACCGTAGCAAGGGAAAAGTTGCGCGTCGCGGGCTGAAATAGACTTGGCGCTGCCCCAGGCCCGGGTGGCGGAACTGGTATACGCAGCGGACTTAAAATTCGCGGCTCGCAAAGGGTATGTGGGTTCGAGTCCCACCCCGGGCATCTATCGAGCAGATAGAGTCGAGAAATGGCCACGGAAAGCGCACAGGAGGCCCAGACCTTCCACGGCGGCCGCCTGATCGCGCGGCGCCTGAAGGCACACGGCGTGAGCAGGCTGTTCACGCTGTCGGGCGGGCACTTGTTCTCGATCTACGACGGCTGTAGGGAGGAGGGGATCGAGATCGTCGACGTGCGCCACGAGCAGACGGCCGCGTTCGCGGCTGAGGGCTGGGCGAAGGTCACACGCGAGCCCGGCGTGTGTGCGCTGACCGCGGGCCCGGGTGTCACCAACGGGATCAGCGCGATCGCGAGCGCGCAGCAGAACCACTCGCCGATGCTCGTGCTCGGCGGGCGCGCGCCGGCGGGGCGCTGGGGGATGGGCTCGCTGCAGGAGATCGACCACGTGCCGTTCGTGAGGCCGCTCGCGAAGCTGGCGGCTACGCCAGACAGCACCGCGGAGATCCCGGGCTTGGTCGATGAGGCGTTTACGGTCGCGATGACGCCTCACGGCGGGCCGACGTTCCTGGACTTCCCGATGGATTACGTGTTCATGGAGGCGCAGGAGCCAGAGGATGCGCTGGAGGGATTGCCAACGCCCGCGAGCAAAGGCGCGGACGCCACACAGATCGAACGCGCGGCCGAGCTGTTGAAGAGCGCCGAGCGGCCGGTGATCATGGCCGGGACCGACCTGTACTGGGGGCACGGCGAGGATGCGTTGAAAGAGCTGGCGGAGACACTGCGGATCCCCGTATTCCTGAACGGGCTGGCACGCGGGTGCGTGCCGGCGGACCATGAGCTGTTCTTTTCCCGCGCGCGCGGGCAGGCGCTGAAGGGCGCGGATGTGGCGCTCGTGATGGGCGTGCCGATGGACTTCCGGCTGGGCTTTGGTGGAGCGTTCGGAGATGAGACCGAGATCGTCGCGATCGACACGGCCGAGCCCACGCGGCAGCATCCACGTAAGGTGGCGGCGGAGTGCTACGGATCGCTCGCAACGACGTTGAACGACCTGCGCGCGGCGGCCGGGGGAAAGGCGCTGAAGAGCGAGCCTTGGATCGCAGAGCTACGGGCAACCGAGACCGAGCGGCGCGAGGGAGAGCGCAAGGAGCTCGAGGACGACCGGTCGCCGCTGCACCCGATGCGGCTGTACGCGGAGATCGGGAAGGTGCTCGACCGCAACGCGATCGTGATCGGCGACGGTGGCGACTTCGTGTCCTATGCGGGCAAGATGATCGAAAGCTTCCAGCCGGGCTGCTGGCTCGACCCGGGGCCGTTCGGGTGTCTGGGTACCGGCGCCGGGTACGCGCTCGCGGCGAAGCTGGCACACCCCGACAGGCAGGTCGTGTTGATGCTGGGTGACGGCGCGTTCGGGTTCTCCGGGATGGAGTTCGACACGCTTGTGAGGCACGGGGTGAACGTGGTCGGTGTGATGGGGAACAACGGGATATGGGCGCTGGAGAAGCATCCGATGGAGTTCTTGTACGGGTATTCGGTTGCGGCCGACTTGAGGCCGAAGACGCGCTACGACCAGGTCGTGGAGGCGCTCGGCGGATACGGCGAGCTGGTGGAGCGCCCGCAGGATTTCAGGCCCGCCCTGGAGCGCGCGTTCAGTGCGGGCAAGCCGGCGCTCGTGAACGTGTTGACCGACCCGGCGGTCGTCTACCCGCGCAAATCGAACCTCGCCTGAGATCCTCAGCCGGCGCCGGCGGCCGCTCCTGCGGCCAGCAGAGCCCCGCCGAAGAGGATGTCGTGCTCGGAGACCTCGATGCAGTCGAGCTCGAATGCGCGCAGGGCCTCGGAGAGGAGGATCATGCCTGCGACGATTGTGGGCGCGCGGTCAGGATGCAACCCGACGACCGAGCGGCGCTGGGATTCGTCCATGTCGGCCAGGCGGGCGAGCAGCAGCTCAACGGTGGCGAGCTGTAGGGGGTAGCCCTGGACGCGGGCTGGATCGTAGGGGTCGAGCTCCTGGTCGATCGACGCGGCCGAGGTGGCGGTGCCGGCGACGGCGATTCCGTGCGTGATTGGCTCCCCCCCCACCCCGCGCTGCTCGGGTGCCAGCCCGTCGAGGAACACGGCGCGGGTGTCACGCGCGAGATTCTGTAGCTCCGAGGGAGCAGGCGGGTCGGAGTGGATGTGCCGCTCGCTCATGCGCACGACGCCGGCAGGCAACGAGACGTGGAACCCAGCCGAGGAGTCGTGGCCGACGATGAACTCGGTGGACCCGCCGCCGATGTCGATCACGACAGTCGGCTCGGAGGAGAAGGCACGATCGTGCATCGCCCCGAGGAACGTGAGCTGCGCCTCTTCCTCCCCGGTGAGAACGCGCGCGTCGAGCGAGTACTCGCGCCGGATCCGCTCGGCGAACTCGGCTCCGTTGGCGGCGTCGCGCACGGCGGAGGTGAGCACGGCGAGGTTTGCGGTGCAGTTGTGTGAGTTGATCTCCTTGGAGTAGTCCTCGAGTGCGCGAAACACGCGGTCGATTGCCTCAGAGGAGAGTGACCCCGAGGCATCGACCCCCGCGCCGAGCCGTGTGACGGTGGAGCGCCGAACGACCGTGGAGACGGTGCCGGAGGGGGAGACGTCAGCGACGAGCAAACGGGTCGAGTTGGTGCCGATGTCGACGACGGCCACGCGGGTCATGCGCGGGGATCCTAGATGGATACGCAGGAAAGGGCGACCTTGGGGGGAGAAGATTTTGGGAGACAACATCACGAACGACCGGACAAAGCTCAGTGAGACCGGTCTCAACAGGAGTGGGACGAGCCGGAGGAGGAGGGACGGGCCAAGGAGCCCTCCGGGGACGTGGCGGTCTATCGATGCCTTCGGCACCGGTTACGGGAAGACCCGGGCTACCCTGCGAAATTGGCTCCTAACTGTTCTGGATGAACGCGTCGAGTGGCTCGGTCTGCCATGGCTGCTCTCCTCCGCGTGGGGTGTTCAGCCAGCGTGTGGCGTCGGCTCGTCCGAGGTCGATGAGCGCGTCGATGAAGTCTCTGTCGAAGAAGAGGTAGCTGAGTAGCTCGCCGTGTGCGGGGCTGTCACCGCCGAGGAGACGGTTCAGGAGCGGGAAGTCGGGGGAGCGCAGACCCTTCCGGCCGCTGTAGCGGGCGTGGAAGACCTCTGCGGCGGTCTCGCCGATGATGCCGCGGCGGCTCGGGGCGATGAAGATGTAAGGCACGCGGCGGTAGGGCGGCTTGCCGCGCGCCGTCCGGTAGCGGGTTGCGGCTGGCGTGTCCTGGCTGTTTGCGTAGAACTCGTTGATGTTGCCGAGCAGGCGCATGTCCTCGCCCAGCGGATCTACGAGTGTCCCCTGCAGCGCGTGCAGCGCGCCATCCGCGAAGTCAGGGGGCTCGCAGTCGTGGCGCCCGGGCTCATAAGCAGGCTCGGCGATCGCTTCGGTCCCGATCACCAGCAGCCGGTGGGCGCCGAGGTCCAGGGCCGGCTTGATCGGCGTGTTCAGTCGTGTGCCGCCGTCCACATACCAGCCGCGAGCCTCGGCCGGAGTCTCGATCCGTACCGGTGGGAAGAGGACCGGGATCGCGGCCGACGCGCGGATGTGTTCGTCGGCGAGCGCGGTCCGAACGTAGTCAACGACATGCGAGTTGTGTAAGGCGACCTCGTTGTCGGCCTCGACGAACACGACCGTCCGTCCGGCGCGCGCGGCGGTCGCGACGACCGCAACCGCTTGGACGAGGCCGTCTGCGATGTTGCGGTGGAGATCATCCCAGCTCATCCAATTTTCGAGGCTGCGCGCAAGCGGCGAGGGATCGAGCAGGCTGGGCACACGAACCCCAGGCAGCGATAGGAGTCCCCCCATGTAGCGCAACGCCGTCAGCGGCAGCTGGTGGCGCAAGATCGGACGGATCACGCTCTCCTTCGTGACCTGTCGCCAGCGTTCGAGCAGGCCGGCGGCCTGCTGATCGGCGCTCAAGTGCCGGCTTGCGCCCATATACGCGGCGTTGATCGCTCCGACACTCGTGCCGAGCATCAGCGTCGGTCGCTCCCCGCGCGCCTCGAGCGCCGGTGCGATGACCGAGATCGCACCCGCCTCATACGCGCCACGGGCACCGCCGCCCGAAAGCACACACCCGATCCGCTTAGATGTCTGCAATTCCCGTCTTCATCCAAGCTTCCCTGGGTCGGGCGGGTTGGGATCGAGCGCGTGGACGGTCGCGGCGAGGTGATGGACGACCACATCGCTCGGCCGTGCCAGCAGCGGCCCTATCTGCTCGCGGTAGCGTCGGTAGTGGGCCGTGGTGTAGTGCGTGCGTAGCGCTCCCTCGCTCGTCCACGACGCGAGCAGCACGAACTCGCCCGGGTCATCACCTGAAAGAACGCGAAAGCCGATGCAACCCGCCTCGCCGTGAGCGCCGTCAGCCAACTCACTCAGCACCGCGCGCAACTCAGCTATGAGCGCTGCACGCCCATGCACTTCAGCCACCAGGATCAGTTCAGGATCGCTCATGCCAAGAAGTCTGACGTATGACGGTTTCTACGGCCATCCGAGAGCGTCGAAGACTGCGGGCGGGTCGAGGTAGTCGCGCCATCTCCTGACCTTTCGGTCGGTGATGGTGAGTACCGAGATGTAGCACCGTCCGGTGCGACTGCTCGCGCGGGAGCACACCGTTGCGTCGGCTAGTCGGCTTCGGGCTCGGGCTCGCCTGTGTAGGGGAGATCGGGCAGTGGAGGCGTCGATCGTGTCTGTGCCGCGGGGGCTTGCAGTGGGTCCTGGATGTCCGGACGGGCGAGCGCGAGGTAGGAGACCAGAACGAAGACGGCGAGCGCGAACACGACGGCCGTGGGGCCGTCACCGAAGTTGAGCCCGCCGGTGTTTTTGGGCTTTGAGATGTAGTCGGCGAAGGAGGCGCCGAGCGGACGCGTGACGACGTAGGACATCCAAAACGCGGCGATGCCGTTCAGGCCAAGCTGCCACCGCGCCAGAGCGGGGATCAGGATGACGATCGCAAAGAGGATGCCCGAGTCCAGGTAGCCGAGGTTCAGCGAGATCGCGGTGAAGTCTCCGAGCGCGGTCCCGAGGGCAAAGGTGGCGAATACCGTCGCCCAGTAGTAGGCCTCACGCCGCTGCGTGGTGATGCTGTGGATCGACAGCGTGCCCTCGTTGCGCCGCCAAAGCCAGAAGATCGCGGCCAGGACCACTGCCCACAGCAGAGTCGTCCCCGCGTAGGGGATATGAACATCGAGATGCAGGAAATCCGAGACGCCGGTCCCCGTGATCGCGATCGCAAAGGCCAGGGACCAGTAAGCGAAGGCTCGGTATCGACGGGTGCCCAGCTGCAGCACCAACCCCACGACGATCACGAGCACCTCGATGCCACCGCCCCCGAAGTTGCCGTACGTCTTTAGATAATCCGACGTGGCCTCCCCGCCGGCGGTCGTGAGGATCTTCACCACCCAGAAGAGGAGGATGACCTCCGGGACCTTCGCCGCGACCGGCATGGGAAGGAAACGACCGATCAGCGGAAGCTCGGCGTCCCGCGACTCGCCCTGCCCATCGGGCCTCGGCGAAGACCGGCGATGATGGCGAACAGGTCCCACGTAGCGGATGCCTCCCTCGACTAGACGAGCGCGACCATAGCAAGCAGCCACCGGTCAGAGGCGCACGTTTACGGCGCCGCTGCCTGCGATGCTGGGACACCCTGTGCAGCGGCGACACGGGCCAAGCGCCCGTGTACGAACTGGACCACGGCAGCGCCCTCGCCGACCGCGGTCGCACAGCGCTTGATCGAGCCGGCACGCACGTCGCCGGCCGCGTAGACGCCCGGCACGCTCGTCTCGAGCAGGCCCTCGGCGCCGACGTCCGCACCGGTCAGGATGAAACCGTCGCCGTCGCGCGCAAGCACCTCGCCGAGCCACTCAGTGCAAGGCGTGGCGCCAAGGAACAGAAACAGGAAGGAGAGCGGCAACTGCTCGCCGTCGGCGAGCGTGACCGAGTGCAATCGCCCGTGCTCTCCTTGCAGTCCGGCGATTTCAGAGCGATCGCGCACGGCGACACCGTAGCGGTCGAGCTCGTCGATCAGATACTGCGACATCGTCTCTCGTAGGTCGCCGCGGCGGTGCAGGAGCGTGACGAGCGCACCCCCACGCGCCAGCCAGACGGCAGCCTGGGCCGCCGAGTTGCCGCCGCCGACGACGGCTACACGCTGGGCTGTGCAGAGCTGACCCTCCGGCGGACCGGCGGCATAGAACACGCTCACCCCCTCGTACTCCTCGAGCCCCGCCACGGGCAGACGTCGGTATTCGGCGCCGGGGGTGAGCAGCACCGCGCGTGCAGCGATCTCGTTGCCGTCCTCGAGCTTCACGAGGTGACGCTCAGTCCCGGGTTGGAGTTCCCGGGCGCGGTAGGGCGAGGCCAGGCGGGCGCCAAACTTGCGCGCCTGGGTGGCGGCGCGGCTGAGCAGTTCGTTGCCGCTGATCCCGGCGGGGAAGCCCAGGTAGTTCTCGATCCTGCGCGAGGTGCCTGCCTGACCACCGATACTCCTGCTCTCCACGATCAGCGTGTCCAATCCCTCCGAAGCGCCGTACACGGCTGCACCGAGTCCCGCCGGGCCGCCGCCGATGATCAGCAGATCGACCTCCTCGCGCGGCGCGAGCTCCATGCCGATGCCGAGGGCACGCGAGAGCTCTCCGTTACTCGGGTTCAGAAGCTCCACGCCGCCAGGCAGACGCACCAGTGCCGTCTCCGACACAGAGGGCTCCGCTGACGAGCCGGCACCGTCAGTCGACTCGGTGGGATCGACCCAGGTGTGGGGAAGCCGCTGGGCTCGCGCGAACTCGAGCAGCCGGCGCGTGTCGGGCGACTCGCGCGGGCCGACGATCTCCGGTCCGATGCCTTGGCGGCGCTGAAGTAGCTCGCGGCGCTCCACGAAGGCGCCAAGGATCAGATCCGAGAGCGAGGGATCTTCGAACAGCAACGCTCGCAGGTCCTCACGCGGAAGCGAGATGTAGCGCAGCTGCTGCGTGACGACCGCGGTAACGAACACCGACTGCCCGCTGAGAAGGTTGACCTCCCCTAGAAAGCCCGAGGCGCCATGACGCACGATCTCATGCCCCGCGCCATCCAACACCGCCACCTCACCCTCGAGGATCGCGATGAACGGGTAGGTCGCGTCACCGATCTCATACAGCTTCTCGCCCACCTCGGCCGTGAGCTTCTCACCGCGCTCGGCAAGCAACGCAAGCTGAGTACTCGAAAGCACCCGAACCGGAACCGCCACAGAATCATCGGCGTGAGACGTCATACGAGGGACAAGCGTAGCCAGATCGGCTAGGTGTGGCTTCTCTTTCAGGATGTGACCGCGTTGGCCAGAAAGAGGTCAAGCAATGGCGATGACGCGCGGCCTCCCCCAAGAGCCTCTGTCCGGGGTTTTGGGCCGCGCCGGTCGTTTGCGTTCTAATGTTCCGGGCATGGCTGTGGCGGAGCGTATCGAGGTGGCTGACGCGCCTGACCGTGATCGCTACGAGCTGTCGATCGATGGCGAGGTGGTTGGCTTCAGCGCCTATCGCGCGCGTCCCGGCCTGATCGCGTTCGTCCACACCGAGGTCGATGAGCAGGTACAGCGTCGCGGACTCGCCGATCGGCTGATCCGGTTCGCATTAGAAGACGCTCGCGCGCGAGGTCTCGCTGTGCTGCCGTTCTGTCCGTTCGTCAAAGCATTCATCGAACGTCATCGGGAGTTCGAGGCGCTGGTTCCAGACACCTACAGGGAGCAATTCGGCTTGTGAAGCGCTACGAGGGCGAGCACATCGAGGTGACCTACGACACCGCGCGGTGCCTACACGCCGCCGAGTGCGTGCGCGGTATGCCGGCCGTCTTCGATACGGCGAAGCGTCCGTGGATTTCTCCTGACGCCGCCGATGCGCAGGCGCTCGCGGCCGTGATCCGGCGATGCCCCACGGGCGCGCTGCACTACACGCTGCGAGAGGGCACGCCCGAGCAACCTTTGGTACCGACCCGGATCCGGCTACCGGAGGGCGGACCGTTGCTGCTGGAGGGCGACCTTGAACTGGATGGGAAAAGGGAGACCCGTGCCGCCATCTGCCGCTGTGGCCAGTCAGCGAACGGGCCCTATTGCGACCGCAGCGGGCCGTGTCGGCGTTGGGAGTACGAGCCGGGCAGCTGAAGATAGCCGCCGGCTTCGTTTGCGTCGTTCTCTCGCTTGCGGCGTCCTGGCTTTCGGGGCGTGCGGCCTAAAGCGGTGGGACCGTCGATGCCGGTCCGATGACGACGCGTCCGAGCCCAATGACCTCCATCTCTGTCTGGGGGGCGCAGACGGCGATCTCGGCGGACTCGCGGCGCAGAGTTCGACGCAGCGAGACGAACGCAGCGGAGCCGAGGATCGCGGGGACCCACAGCGCGATCGCTCGATAGGCGAGCACCGCGGAGGCCGCAGCGGTGATCGGCACGTTGTACAGCACGAACGTTCCCACCAGGCCCGCGTCAACGCCGCCGATCCCCCCGGGGACCGGAATCAGTCCGCCGAGCTCGCCGATCAGGTAGGCCATCGAAAGGATCGCCAGCGGTGGCGCGGCACCGAAGGCGCGAAACGTCGCCCACAGGATCATCACGTCGAAGATGAGATAGGCGAGGATCCCGCCGATCAGCCAGGCGTTGCCTTCGCGCAGCAGCGCGACCGCCTCGTTCACGCCGTCAGCGACGGCCACCAGGGTCTTCAGCACGAGCGTGGAGCGGCGTGAGGGCTGCCCGCTTGCTTCGTTGCGATCCAGTCGCCGATGCAAGCCCGCGGAGGAGCGTCCAGCGAGCAGCGACCCCACGATCGCGGCGGCGGCGATCGCGGCGGGCAGCAGGGTCAGCGCCAGGTTCGTCTCCCCCGGCAGCACCCGCACAGCGAGCCCGACCCCGATGAGGACCACGCCGACCACGTTCGCGACGCTGGTCAGCATGAAGAAGGCCGCGGTGCGCCGCGCGATCTCAGCCGTCGGCATCCCGCCCCGTTTGAGCGCCCAGGCCCCAAGCGCCAGCCCACCGGCTCCGCCGGTCGGCAGGAGCGCGTTCGCGCCCATCTCAGACATCCCGATCTGATAGCTGACACGCCAACTCATGCGCCTGCAGAACACCATCCGAAAGATCGCCACATACCCCAGGCCCGAAAGCACCTTCAGCCCCGCGCCAAGCACGAGCCACACCGGGTCGGCGTGCGAGAGCCGCGCGCGCAACCCGTCGAGCCCCGGAAGCAGCGTCACGACCGCCACGACGACGAGTACGACCCCCGCCAAGAACAGCAGCTGCTTACGCACCTTTCGACGACTCAGCTGCTCAGGAACCTGCAGGTCGTCCGGAAGGACGCTCGCCGTCGTGCGCATCACACCGTTTTAAAGCAGAGAGCGACTGGACGGGCGCGCTACCGGAGCCGCCAAGCGGTGCTACGTTCCGCCAAATGAGCTCAATGAGCGACAGCAATGAGATCACAGCCCTCCTCGCGGGCATCCCGCAGAGCGCAAACGCGCTCGGCCAACCGGCAGCCCCGGTCACACTTGCGTACTTCGCCGACCTGCAATGCCCCTACTGCCGGGATTTCTCGCTCGAGGTGTTGCCGTCGATCATCGAGCGGTGGGTGCGTGCCGGTAAGTTGCGGATCGAGTCGCACGCTCTGCAGACGGCGACGCACGCACCGGAGGTGTTCATGGCCCAGCAGGTCGCGGCGCTGGCGGCGGGCAGGCAGGAGCGGGCCTGGCACTTCATCGAGACCTTCTATGCAGAGCAGGGAGAGGAGAACTCGGGCTACGTCACCGACGCATACCTCCAGGACAGAGCTAGCCAGGTCACGGGCCTGGACCTCGCGCGCTGGGCCAGCGACCGACGTGACCCGGAGCTTGCCAACGAGATCGCCGGCGACGCGCGGGCAGCGGAGAACGCCGGACTCACAGGAACCCCATCGTTTCTGATCGGTGCAAGCGGGGACGCGATGAGCGGGTTCTCGCCGAGCGATCCAACATCGTTCGACGCGGCCATCGAGGGGCTTCTGAAGGGGGCGGCGTGACGTCCGGTGCGGTGACAGACTGGACGCGCGTCTCGGGTTAGATTGAAGCTATTCCAGGGCTGTGCCAACGCCTCATCGAGACGGTCGATGACCTCCTCCGTCCGCGTGCGGAACGCTGCGTCGTAGTCGCCGGTGGCTCGGGCTCGCAGTTGCAGGCGCAGCTCCATCGCCACACTACCCTTGAGCAAGAAGATGGGCTCACCGTCCTCATCGCGAACCCGGTCAAGGACAGCGGTGACGATCATGGCGTTCAGCCACCGTTGCAACCGTGCCGGCGGCATCTTTCGGTCAGCGGCGTGGTCGCCGATGAGTCGCTGCAGGTGGCTGACATCGCCCGGTAGCTTCTTGACGTCCTCAGCCACCGTGGGCCACCTGCGGTAGATGACGCAGAGCCGCCAAACGCTTTGCGGCAGGCCTGGTAATAAGCCCGCGAGCACGTGCGGTCTCGATCGCCTGGTCGATCAGCTGCCAGCCGAGCGCCTGTTCGATGCCGCCGAGGATGGCTCGTTCCGGTGTCACGATGGGAATGCCCTCATGCCAGCCAATCTCGGCGGGGTCCAGATCGAAACGGTGCAGCCGGTAGATCTCCGGAACATCCTTGCGGGTACGAAAGCCCCTCGGCACGGTCAGGTGAATAGCACTCGGGTTCACGTCGCATAGCTCATGCAGGTCCAGCGCGGTCTCGTGGCTGAGCCCACCCCGCCGGCCGGTCCACAACACCGCCTCCATATAGGCGTCCAGCTGTGTGGCCGGCACCATCGGCATCCGGTACAGACCATGGCTGACGTGCTCCAACGTGTCGCGCGCCGCCATCACGCGCAGTTGCGTGGGATCGATGTCCAGCTCGCGCGCGTCGTCCGGCGTCAGATAGCCGTACTGCTGCTGAGCGTGGTTGAGCAGCGCCGTGAATGCTCTTCCGGGCATGATGTACAAAGCGTATCATAATGATACGAAATGCAAAGGAGCTTCTGATTCTGAATAAGGGGTGCTGTCACCCTTAACGCACACCGACCGCCAAATGGCGGTCGGGGCAATCTCCAAGTAGCGGGGGCGGGTTCTGTACTTATATCCCCGCCCCACCGCGTCGGTCGGATGTACCACATCGTGGAGCTGCGGAAACTCCCGTGGTGGACATAGTAACGCTAAATGCGTTAGACTGTCCTCTATGCCTGGTCGCAACTTCAAGACGCTGTACGAGATCGCCGAGGACAACTATGGCTTCCTGACCGTCGATGACGCACGGCAGGCTGGCATCCGCCCACAGCGGCTCGCGGAGATGGCACGCAGGGGATCGCTGCAACGGGAGGGACTCGGGCTCTACCGCCTAGATCCGTTCCCCGTGCATGCGCTGGACAGCTACCGCAAGGCAACCCTCTGGCCGTATGGCGTCGAGGGTGTCCTCAGCCACGAAACGGCGCTCGACCTCTACGAGCTCAGCGACGTCAACCCGGCAAAGATCCACATCACGGTGCCCAAGCGCTACCGCCTACGTCGCCGCGAGGCGCCGGCCGTCTATCGCTTCCACCACGAAGACCTCGACACGCACGACATCACACGACACGAAGGTCTGCCGATCGTGACACCAACGAAGGCCATCCGTCAATGCCACGAGGCACACCTGCGCCGTGACCTGCTACGCCAAGCCTTGGAGCAAGCAAGGCAACGTGGCTTGCTCAATCGCAGCGCCTACGCCGAGCTCATGCACGAGCTCGACTTCGACCCCGCGACAGCACCGACACGATGAGCTCCCAGCCACCACCGAAAGGCCAACCAAAGACCGAGAAGCAGCTTGGTCGACTGGTCTCCAACTATGCCGAGGCGAGCGGCCTCGGCGTACGGCGAGTGCGCCAGCGCGTATCGGCGATGGCATTCCTTGGCGCGCTGGAGCGTGTGCGCGAGGAGGACTCCCCCACGCGTTTTCTGATCAAGGGTGGCATTGCGTGCGAACTGCGCTTCCAAGACCAGGCGCGAGCGACGCGCGACCTGGACGCACTCTTCCACGGCTCCCTCGACGAACTGCTCACCGACTTCGACACAGCCTTCGCCACGCCCTACTCGGGCTTCTCTTTCAGCTACACACCACCGGAAGCGGTCCGCGAGACCGGCGCGCACCGCTTCGACATAAAGCTGACCTACCAAGGCCGCGGCTGGGCAACCTTGCACGTCGAGGTCTCACCACCGGAAGGAAAGGCCCACGAGCCGGAGTCAGTGCCGGCGCTAAGCGTGAGCGAGTTCGGCCTCACGGGACCGACCGAGGTCGCCTGCCTATCACTGCGGTATCAGATCGCACAAAAGATCCACGCCTGCACCGAGCGCTTCCCCGATCGTGAAAACGAGCGCGTCCACGACCTGATCGATCTCCAACTCATGGAAGAACTGATCGAGGACTACAGCCGCGTCAAGGCGGCCAGCATCGAAATCTTCGAGTTGCGCCGGACGCACGCCTGGCCACCAACACTGACCGCAGAGCCAAACTGGCCCGACACCTACCGCAAGCTGGCCGCCGAACTCGACTTCCCAACCAAGGACCTCGACGGGGCCATCACTCGCGTGCAAGCACTGATCGACAGGATCCAAACACCGGACAACGGCCGCGGCTTCGGGATCGAGTAGCGCAGTTTCTTCCAGCCCACACACGAAGAAGCGAACAACCAAGGTACGGCGGCTGTGCCGCCCCGTGCCTGCCTCGACCACAACCAAGGGAGGGTGTGTTGCTCCATCGACCACTCGTTGGACATCGCGCCGTGGTCGTCGGACGTGAGCGCTCAGGCTGATTAGCCGCCTCACCCCGGACGGTCGTTGTCTCGCCGGCGGATGATCGCAAACCACCGACTCAGGGTCGCGACTGCCGCCACAAGGACGCCGAGTGTGATCGCTGCCCATGAGACCCATGGGGGCGGGCCAAGCGCCGCCATTCCGATTCCGATGAGGGCCACTCCGGTGGCGACCCATGTGGCTCGTGGCTCCATACCCTGATCCTGTTCGATGATCCCGTCGAGTCATCCCCCAAAACTGCTCTATTACGCAATATCCTGTGTCTATTGCGTAATGAATAGTATTGGGACATCAGAATGTGGCATCAAGACGACCCGATCTCCGACGAGCGACCTCTCTTAGACATCGCACAGGCTGGCTCAAGCGATTGCCATCTATGCCAGCAGCGGACGCTCGACGCTGATTCGCTTCGCGTTGGATCTGGCCGTGGCCGCGGCAAGCAGCTCGGCCGTCTCGAGCGAGCGGTTCTCTTAGGCGCTGGCCGCTCACAGGCCGGCATGGGGTCTCTCAACGAATGCAGGCGCGTTCCAGTCCTGGCGGCGGACTTCAACGTAGTGCAACAGACGGCACTCAGGGCCGCCGCAAGCCGCCTCCGAGAAGTCGGCCTCATCACCTTGCGTCGAAGCACCACATACGAGACCGACGTGTATCTAAAATCCGCCTACGAAACCGGGA